>Ga0126342_10001024_pt1 | contig 36524 bp, 34 predicted proteins | sample Cyp1metagenome_FD_92528 | JGI IMG/M metagenome (GOLD analysis project Ga0126342, IMG submission 92528) | Coral microbial communities from Lord Howe Island, Old Settlement Bay, Australia - Cyphastrea 1 metagenome | ecosystem: Host-associated > Invertebrates > Cnidaria > Coral ... | reverse complement strand
GTTTCGTATAACAACCGAAGACACTATCAACCCCCTGAAAATAATTTTGGAAATTATTTTGAGGAAGGGGGGAGGGGGGGGGGTAGTTTAGGTAGGGTAGATATCTTTCACACACAACTTTGTCACACACCATGTTTCACACACAACTTTGTCACACACCATCTTTTACACACAACTTTGTCACACTCTCTCTTTCACACACATTTTTGTCACACACCATCTTTCACACACAACTTCGTCACACACCATTTTTCACACACAACTTTGTCACACACCATGTTTCACACACACAACTTTGTCACACACCATGTTCCACACACAACTTTGTCACACACCATCTTTCACACACACAACTTTGTCACACACCATCTTTCACAGACAACTTTGTCACACACCATGTTTCTTTGCCACACACCATCTTTCACATACAACTTTGTCACACACCATCTTTTACACACAACTTTGTCACACTCTCTCTTTCACACACAATTTTGTCACACACCATCTTTCACACACAACTTGGTCACACACCATTTTTCACACACAACTTTGTCACACACCATGTTTCACACACAACTTTGTCACACACCATGTTCCACACACAACTTTGTCACACACCATCTTTCACACACAATTTTGTCACACACCATCTTTCACACACAACTTTGTCACACACCATGTTTCTTTGCCACACACAGCTTTGTCACACACCATGTTTCTTTGTCACACACCATCTTTCACACACAACTTTGTCACACACCATCTTTCACACACAACTTTGTCACACACCATCTTTCACACACAACTTTGTCACACACAACTCTTCACATACAAATGGTCCACACACAACTTACTCACACACACAACTTGCTCACACACACCACATCCTTTGTTTTTCCTTCCTTCCCCGTCCCGCTACAACATTTGTTGCTCATTATTGGAAGAAATTGACTTGTGGGGTTATCCGGCCCTTTAATTTTTCAAGAACTTCAATGATTCATCGCAACTTCTTGAGACTTGACAAAATACACTTGTTGTGCTTTGCAGCGACAATGCCTGGCCGAAAGCGTTGTGAACTCAAACTTCTCCGGGGTAGATTCAATCATGGCAGCTGGTTAACTCAAGGCCAGGCGAACCGTTCAGCTTGGTTATCCTTGGAATGAAAAGTGATACACCCAAGAGTTGCTGGGATACCCTGACCAGGACCTATTTCCACAGTGAAATACTATGAACTGGCATATATTTTTGTCCCATGTCTTGGGAACTTCGGTAAGAACTGAGGACCTCTTGTGCCCTTGATCAGCATGGGGAGATTTTGTGGATTTGGGGGTCTGAGGGTTTTGTGACAAACCGCAGATGCGCAAATGGGAGTCGTCGTACACCTGACTTGGAAACACAGCAAAGGCAATAGCATCATTTTGGTGACTGAGTTTTCAGGTCCATGAGCAAAGTAAGCGCAGCACTTAGCCCTTCTCATTTTGGACCGATTGCTGCGGAGTGATTGAACACCGTGCAATACACGAGCTCCTTGGTTTTGGACAGCAATATACGGTATTCGGTATTCTGAATGCTTTGTGTGAGAGTAAGGTCAGTAAAACGGTCCCTAGCGCAATTCAAATTTGTGTTTTCTTCAGGTGGAAACCCAAATTTTGCAAATGGCCTCTGAGGATCCGTTTGTTGCTCAGATTGAAACTTGGGCCTTGGACATTTGCGAAGAAACCCACGAACATTTAGAGCATTGAATCAGATGTTCACACACATCAATTATTTGAGGCATGAGGAGAGTATCAAAGTTTGCTGCAGGCTGGTCCACATTGATTGCTTATATTGTTTATGTTTGATCTTGATTCATCCAACATCCTCTTGCATCCTCTTGACGTGGAGCAAGGTTCCGGCCGCAAAACCAGTTAGAGAAGGAGCAGTCTGGAAAGATCTGCATTACACTCGGCGATGACATCACCTCAGTGTGACCCGAGCCTGTTTTGCACTAAATGACTAAAGAACTGGCCTTGATGCTGCATTGATGCTTCAATTATTGACTGCCAGCAGATATGATTTTATAGGCAATCATGGATTGAATGTCACGGAAAGCCTCTCAACCCCAAAAGTACAGGTGCAAGGGTTTGCTTGCAATTGGGTCCGTTTGTTCTTGTGATTCTTGGAAGCGCTTGATCCTGTTGCATGCTCCAAAGCTGTGAAATGGTTCTCGACAAGATTTCACCCGCGGGCGTTCGTCGACTTTGTTTGGGTGCCATTCGAATGACATGACACGCCTGAGACAACAAAGATGACATGGAAGCTCCCTCTTGAAGGCAAAAGGGTGGGAGGCCTGACTTCTGAGAGAACGCTGGTCTTCAGAAGTTGCGACACGTGGGAAGTTTACATGGCTTGGATGGGTTTCTGCTCATCTATTTGAGAAGCATTTGATCTTCGGAAAAAGCAGGACAAAACAGTGGATGCGCACAAGACTGAGTTCTGCAAAGCCAGCCAAGCCTGATGCGGCCATATACGCCGAAATTCGGTCAAATCGCTGGTGGCAAGCATTGACGATGATGACCCGACTAAAGCAGCATGGTGTGCGTCTGCATGGACGGCCTGCTTTGAGTGCGGCTGCCAGGGGTGGTCGCTGGTTGCTGGTGCTGGAAGTGCTTGAAAGAATGATAGACAACGGGGAACCCTGTGCCCCCTCCAGCGTGAGTGAGGTCACATATGCTTGCGGGAGGGGGAGTTGGCAGCATTCTTTGCAACTGCTGCAAGGGATGAGAAATTCTCACATCGAACCCACTGTGGAAAGCTTCAACGCGGTCTCCAGCAGTTGTGAAAAAGCCACAGTCAGGGTGAATTCCAACAGCTGGACAGGCTGGAAGTGTTCTTTGCAATGCCTCCAGGAAGCATCTGCCAAGTCCCTGAGAGCCAGCATTATTTCGTACAACACTGCGATGGCCACCTTGGGCCAGGCATTGCATTGGTACCACAGCTTTTCGGTGTTGTCAGTGTTGTGTAGCCTTGGGCAGAATCCGTGCACTCCAGATGACTTCAGCATTAACACGTTGGCCACTGCGTGTGAAAAAAAGTTTCGCTGGGAGGCTGCGGTGGAAGCTCTGAAATTTGGTGCCCGGAAGGGCATTGAGGTTGACGTGATCGGAGTCAACGCGGTGATCAGTGCATGCGGCACCAATGGCCAGTGGCAAGTGGGCTCTAAGATGTTGATGGATTTATATGGTGCAGGCATTGTGGCTTCACAGGTTTCTTTTGCAGCTACTGCCAGTGCTTGTGAAAAGGCGAACTTGTGGATCCGCCCCTTGCAGCTGTTGAGAGTTGCGAAGTTTGCGCAGCTGTCCGGTTCAGTCCTGCATGGAGTTGCTTTGGATGCGCTGGAAAAGCAGGGCCTTTGGCAACGAGCGCTCCACCTCTTTGCTTTGAACTTTCTTCACCATGGATGCCATGGATCCTCCAAGAAACTGGAGAGGCTCATGGACCCAATTGCAGTATCTGCTGTTGTGTCAGCCTGCAAAGACAGTTGGAGGCGGACCCTATCCCTAACAGCTCAAGCGAACAATTTTCCTGGTGCAATGAGCACAGAAGCTTGGAATGCTTGTATCTATTCTTGCGTAGGTCATGTTCCCATCCAGAACTTGTTGGATTGGATGACAGCATCCCAATTTGAGCCAGACATGCTGTCTTATGTGGCCCTGAACACCCTGAACAAGCCAGGGCAGAATTTGATTGCTGACTCGCAATCCACTGAATTTCTCTTTAAGATAAGATCAGAAGCTGTTGACGCACTTCGTAGGCTAGTCCCGCTTCACTATGCCAAATAGGTTTTGCTCGCCGCAGCAGCAGCAAAAAGGTCAAAGATTTGGATTGTGCTAGATATCACCTCACCATTTACAGCAAATCAAGAACAGGCTGTTCTTCATCAACGCTTGCAGGTATGTGCCCACCATTGACACCAGCTTCGTCTACGACCGTGTCTTTGGCTCTGAATCTACGCAAAAAGAGGCCGCATGAACAGGGACTTGGCTCTGTGGTCGTTTTCAGAGCAACTTGCTGCTGCCTTGCAGGTGTATGACTATGCTGCCAAGCCCATCATCAACGGTGTGTTCGAAACTGGGTGTACGGTGTACTTATTGACTAGCTGCAGATAAGGGAGCGGTCGAAGCCTCTGAGCCTTGCACAAGTTTGGGACAAGAGTCATTGCTCTCCCAGGTTGAGGGGCTTCAATGGCACTGTATTTGCCTATGGTCAGAGACTCAGCGGGTCTTTGGGTCCAAGCCATGTGTTGGATAAGCATAGCTTCTTGGAGTTGGTGGGTGTTCCAGGCCAGACCTCATCGGGCAAGACGCACACCATGGAGGCCGGAATTGCATGTGTTTCTTTGTTTTTCAGGCACCATGCCAACATCAACAGCTCTAGCAGCTTCTGCCAGGGACCTGACATCGAAGATGAGGTTCAGATGGGTGTCATTCCAAGGCGACTGGGATCCCATGTAGGAGACGGGATCCAATCTATCACACACACACATATATATATTATACAATTGTATACATATAGTTTCAATTTATATACTTATATTATGCATTATATGATAATCATATGAGTATCATAATTAGTCAATAATGAAGCTCCAAGATTTGCTTTGGATTTGGCAGGATGGTTTGGTCCATCTTTGACGGCATTGACCATGTCATAGCCCCAGAACTTCGTGCCGCTATGATTTGCTGCAGTGTGACTGCACTCAGGCAGCTGACTACATCGAATTTGTGGTAAAAGTTGCCATTGTGGAAATCTACAATGAACGCATGCCTGCCCTGCATTGCCATCGCTTTTTGGATCCTTGGATTCTTCTTGATCCTCCTCTGGCTTCCAAGTCCTTCCATTTTTCTGAGTTTTGCCAGGCATCCGTGACCTTCTTGACCCCAAGAAGGACAACTTAAAAATTCACGAAGACAAGGCCCACCTTGGCATATCAAGCCTCAAGCAGAGCAAGCGTAGTCGGCGCAGCATTGCAGGCCCGAGGTGTCTTCATTGGAGAGGTCACTGAGACGTATGTGGGGCTTGGTACCTAGTGACTTAGTTCCTAGTAGCCTAGCGGACATCAAACATCAGGTTGGAGTGATATATTCATCATGATTGACTTGGCTTGTATAGCAAGAGTCTGTGAAAATACGTGAGTGCTGAATGAGGTCGGAGCAAGAGATCTTCGACATGATGTACCTGGCTAAATACGAACACATCGATGGGTTTTGCATCAGCATTGAGTTATATCATCATGATATACTCTTCTTTATTTCAGAGCGATCTTAAGAAATCCAGTTGGCTTCGCCCTCCTCCAGACGTGAATGGACCAAGGAAAGTAGGCAAATACAATCGCTCCGTGGCTGAGACCAATTTGAACGAGCATTCATCGAGGCCACTTGCTGACACATCTTCTGAAAGCAGACATAGACATAGAAGATTTCTCAGGGTGAATTCGTTGGAAGGTCGCATTTGATCTTCATGATGACAATCGAGCAGAAGAATCTGCACGATCGTTCTCTCAAGGCAAGCTGTGCCATTTCCCTTCAAAGATGCTTGGCTGCTTGAGCAATTCCAGACCGGCAGTCCAGGTTGGGAAACTGCACTTGGTGGATCTTGCGGGCAGTGAGAAGGCGGGTTTTAGAACACGTTTTTTCATTGTTCACAGAAGTGCTTTTCATTGGAAATCCTGTTTGATCCTCGCCCAAGTCGATAGAGTTCACACACTGTCACTGCTGCCCTAGCTGCAGCACCGCTCAGGTTGCGAAGACAGGAGCATCTGGTGAACGGTTAGATGAGGCCCAGAGACAGAGACAAAAACGATCAGGCTTTGGTTCCATGTCTCAGATCCTTTCAGATGTAGAATCAGAAAACGACCAGAAGCTCAATTTTTGTTGGTTGCTTGACAGCTCTGACTCTGATATCAGGCGAAGAATATCAATCGTTCGCTGTCTGCTTTGGGAAATGTTTCAGTCTCAATCTACGAGCTTTCAGAATCTTTGAGCTGTCATGTGGCTACACAGCTACGCCATGCTCGCATCTGTGGAGTCACCACATATTTGAGGTCATCAATGCCCTCACTGATCGCAAGTCCACCCACGTACCATACCGGGACTCAAAGCTTTCAAGAGCCAACACCTCAGATTTTCATTGGAACTGGAGCTAAATTTCGCACTTACATCGTTTTAAATGCAGAATCTGTCTTTACGGAGATTCAGAATCTGATTTGAGGTCCTTCAAGAATCCTTGGGTGGAAATGCAAAGACCTCGTTAATCATTACATGCTCTCCTTCTTATTTCAACGAGCAGGACTGCTTGGACTGCTTGGACTGCTTGTGCCGCTTTGTTCAGTTGCGAGCACTGAATTTTTCAAAGGAGACCATTAGCACTCTTCGTTTTGGCCAGAGAGCTGCCTGGCAAAATGGGTAAACCATTGGTAAACCACGTGAAATCCGACACCTGTGGGGAGGGGGAACCTGGAAAATCTCGCTGAAGCTGTGGCAGTTTGGCAGTTTCGCTAGGTGTGTTGGGACGGTTGTAACGGTTGTAGCCAGTCTGCCGATAGTTACCAAGGCCAAAATGATCAAGAACGTGGTCAAAGTCAACCATGAGCGATCCGTTGAGGACCAAACCCAGAAAGGCAGCGGAATGATACGATAACAAACTAGCAGCTTAGCAAGCTTGTGTTTGCCGATTTTTTCCTTGCTCAGTAGGTAACTAACACACACACACAAGACTCAATTATATACACACTATATATATACATGATATTATATATATATATAATTATGTATATATATATTATATTATTATATATTATATATTATATTATTATATATTATATTAAATATTATATATATTATATTATATAAAATATATTATATCATATATATAATATCATATATATTATATTATATTATATCATATTATATTATATTATATTACATTACATTATATTATATAATATAGTATAATATAGTATAGTATAGTATAATATAAGCTAATATAATATAATATAATATAATATAATATAATATAATATATATGTTTACGTATATAATCAAATTCACAATGTTGGCAGCATGTTGTCCAGCCAAATCTGTGACAGAACATTGCCAAACTGCAGCAGTGCAGGAACTGAAGTTGCTGCTGCAACGGCGAGACCAGGCAGAAGATTTGCTTTTGGGATCGTCACAGAGACGTCATGAGTTCATGTCATAGCATTGTGTAAGCGGATATAAGTTATGTCTCTATATATATATATACATACATAATGTGTATATATATAGTATATATATTACTTGTGTATTTAAGTTACTAAGGGCCCGTTTGTGCAAGTGTGAAACATGTTGTCCTGGTCGTTCTTCGCTGCAGATCGTGGGAGATCTCCGACATAGAGTCTCGCTGTTTGGGACCCAAACTTTCGTGATTTCTATCCAGTCCATTATTTCCGATGGCACCGAAGACGCAGTGTCGTTTGACCCCCGAGGTTGGAGCAGCTGCTTCGTTCCAATGGAATTCCAGTCCCTGAGGACAGCTTCACTTGGGAGATTTGACAAAGGGCTTTGGTATTCCCGTGCCGGGGTGGTGAAAGGTCGAAGCTTTGCCGACACAGGACAAGGGGCTTTCCCTTCCATTGCCGGGAACTGCTTCGCCCGCACCAGTCGACGAAGCAGAAAAGACGGAATTGGAGGAACAGCTTCAGGACTTTCACCGCATGCGCTGCATGAGACAGCTTAGGCGTCCTGGGTCAGGTTGCCACAACCTGCGACAACCAGCTATGACTGTTCAACCACCTGGGCCACCGTGTACAGACACTGCCTCTCCAGGAGCTCAGAAGCAAACTGAAGGAGAAGTCGGACGAGTTCTGCGAGGCACAGAAGTTGATGTGTCAAACCGCTCCAAAACTGTCGAAGTTGGTCCCTTGTAAGGCCTAGGCGGCCTGGAGGTATGTTATTTGAGCCACAGCCATATACTCGTAGTATAGCGAAGCTGACAACACTCTGAATGCTTTGAAGATTGTTTGTTTGTCGACCTGTGTCCTGCCGTTTCATTTTGCGAGGCGAGCAAAGAAAAAGACGACCTCTTGTCGTCAAAGTCTCAGCACTTGTCAGACCTGACCTTGAAACCGAATGACAGCCTGTTCCGATCTGTGTATGAAACCAGGCAGTTGCAATTGGCACAGAATGAGCAACGCCGCTTGTCGATGGAAGCAAAGAACGTCCACATCTCAGCAGTCCTTTCCTTCATGACAAGCATGATAGATATAGATAGATATAGATAGATATAGATAGATATAGATAGATATAGATAGATATAGATAGATATAGTATCAAAGGATATCAAAGGAATTAAGGTCATTGATACTATATCTATCTATATCCTTTGATGTCAATTAGCACGTCATTGAGATATGCTCGGGACGTGGCCTTGGAATAACAATTTCTCTCCAATTTCAGACCATTTCTTGACATTCTGCAAGGCCAAAGAGGAAGTTGAGAACATGGATTATGAGCGGCAAGAGCAGGCGCGGGTCACTGCCTCCACTCAATCCTTTGCATCTTCTATCTTTAGGATTCTGTGATCTGTGTTCGTTTTGTGTGGCTGCAAAGCTAGAAAGAATGTAACGCTGCGAATGATCGCTTTGCCAATTCGTCGTCGAGGCTTCAGAGCTTGCTAAGTGACCCTGGCGAGTTTTGGGTCATCTTTAAATGCCTTCAACGTGGTCGAACCTTAGGGCCTGGAACGAGACATCCCTTCCCTCACCAGTTTTGAACAGGATAACTTGACACCTCTTGAGCTTTGATGAGCCTTGTTTAGACTCTGGACATACCAGGCTTCAAAATGAGAAGACGGCTTTGGAGTCTGAACTGGAGGTGCGACCTCTGGTGTAGCTGTTGGGCTGTGGGGATCTTTGCCAGCGCTGGAATCCAGAAGCAATGTCACCACTCCCGATGTTGAGTACTTCAGGCATTTCAGACTTTAGTCGAGCAATTTCAATGGTTTCTTGCTGAAGCCTGCAAAGGCATTTGACAAGGTTTGATGTGTTTTCTGCGCAAGTTTGATTAGGCGCTGAGCAAGAACTACACAAATCTCTTTCAAGAAAAGGCCGGATGTGCTCTGCTGGATCCTCCAAGTGTGCCCACAGTCCCGGCGCAGTCCATGGAATCGTTTTGTCCATTCGGATGACCATTGGGTAGAGCTCTTCCGGGCTCTTTCTGTGGTGATGTGTTTCTACATTGACATCTCTGACATCTCCAGGCTGGTACACCCACCAACCGAGAAAGGGAGAGAGAGTCAAGGATCTCAGTCCCCAACGGAGCTGCACAGTTGGACTGGCTGTTTCATGGGACCCAAGGCCTGCGATGTGTTCTCGCAGCCGGGCACCATGCCTCGAGGTGAATGGTAGTATAGAAATGTGAAGATTTACACATATTGTAACACATGAGAATTTTGCGAGGGCGGAAAGGCATACAAAAACATGATTTCACACTTTAATGTTTTAATTCGTTTGCAGTCAGGACAAGGATGCGGATAGGCCACTCAAGAAGAAGGCAGGAAGCAGCTGATTTGCAGCAGGAAAGGCATTTTTTCGGACGTGAACCAGGTGTCGCAGCTGGACAAGAACCTGGAGTCATTAACTGCACCTCGGAGAAATGGCAGTTGCTACATAATCTTGACCTTGAGCTTGACATAGCTTGACTACATCTTAAAGATGTAATTGTAATACCATTGAGATCTGTTTAGATCTATTTAGATCTATTTAGGGGTACTATGGGTACTCAGGGTATTTGTTATCAGGATATGGAAATATTGTAACAAGGCAGCCGGGAGGAGGACAACCGCACTGTTCGCCATACCAACGAATACTTCCGCACGTTGTGTTTAAAGGGCTCGTGGCTCAGGTGATGTACCACAAGCTGGTGGCGCAAAACAGCGGGCTAAAGGCCAATAGTGTCGTGATGACTGGCTTGGAGCTGATACTGGCGATGCTCCTGCATCAGGTGGAAGTCACTGAAAATGACAACAAAATCAAACGAAAAGACCTTCGCATCCAGCAGTTGGAGAGCAATTTGCGGGAGGCGTCCTTTGCGCAATGGCACAGCTTAAGAATAACTGGAAGCAAGGTTTGTTTCGAGCTTTGAACCCGTGACTATATAGATGGAATCAGATGTTAGCGATGTTTTTTCCCCGCTCAAATCCAATCTGCAGGCGAAGCAAAAGTACACCAAATTGATGACGCAGTGCGCAAATCTCACTGCCATGATAGATGCCTGCCGCTCAGATTCACTTGATTTCACTAGACTTCGGACAAGCAGATCAAGCAGATGTTTGCTGCAGGTGAGAGGTCGCAAGAACTGCGTTTGCGGTGCCAGCGGCGGCAATTCGCAGGCTTTCTCATCAGCATATTGACACGGGTGCTCTGGAATGAAGGGTGTGCCCTTACGAAGGTACCTAATTCTTCTAAGGGGTTAGGGGGTTGCATTGGGGGTCGGTTCCAACCTGCATTAGGAACATTTAGGAACTATCTCAAGCCATGGGGATTTCCAATGTCACAGAATGCTACAGAGAGGCTCGGCGGTCGCCCGCCGTGGTCCGGCCGCTTCGAGGAGGAGTTTCAGCTCGCCCACAGCTGAGGGGTTAGCAGTCACTGGAGTTTTTTGAGTATTTTTTAATAGGATTTTCCGATTTTCCATTATAAATCACCCATTTTGGGGTGCCACCATTTTTTGGGAAACCTGCATTTGGTTCTCAGCCTTCTCGCTGACCTGGACACACAATGGATTCAATGGATGCTGAGGCGTCGAGACAGGCCAGAAGCGCTGTGGTGTTTCGATTCACATCACCAGATTTTTCACACCTGTCAGGTCTTGGAGATCCCGTTGCTGAAACCTCAGTTGTCAGGGATCGAGGTGACGCTTCCTGTCACGACATGTCACAACAACATTCGCAGGGAAATGGCCAGTTTCAAAAGCGCGAAGCGGCAGAAGTCGTTTCCAAGGGGACCCCCAAAGCAACCTCTGGGAGTCCATCGGAGCGAGCGGATAGCCCCAAGGCTGCCGACCTGACAATGATCCTTTCCAAATCGCAGTGAAAATCTCCAGAGTTTGTAGATGTTTGCAATGTCATATGTTCCATATTGTTCCATTATGTTCATTCGAATACAAATGCCTTTATCCATTTAACTGAAACAGTAACAACATGTAACAACTGAATAACATGTGGAAACCATGTCTCTATGATTCCACTGCATAGAATTGGTACGATGCTAAGCCTTGGGATGCCAGGCCTCAAGTCCGACTTCGTCTCCTGTCTCGCTCAGAGGGGGGTCAGATCCCTGGGCAATTTCGGTGCCAGTGGGCAACATCAACATACTTTGAACATCTTTGAACCTGAGGACCAAGTCACGGGCAAAGGCTCCGGTGTTAGCTCCTGAGATGGGAAGAGCCCTTGAAGATCAGGATGATCAGGAACAACTTTCAACTTAGCAACCTAAGACTTGGCAGGCGTCCATACAGTGTGCATGTCCGACCAGGTATGATCCGCCTTCGCGGTGAGGGGTGGACACACTTTTTTGTGCAAGTCACATTGTATAGGCCGCACATTTTGCGACTTATTGCGAATTGCGACCGCTTCTTTGTGACTGCCCCAATGGGGCACAGCATTCATCCGGTGGTCAAACTGACCGGCAACAACATTGCTTCCAAAATTTCTGCACAGGGAGGCTTTTTGTGTTCAAAGTGAAAACACCAAAAGCAAACCGTTTGTTTGTTTCCTTTTTTTTCCAAAATATTTCTACAGATACGAGAAGTGTAGTGTCGACCTTTCCTGCTTGGTGTTCAAAACACAGATTGACTACGTTTCTGAGTTGCGCATTGCAAATGTCTCACCTGGCGAACCAGACAAGGACCAGACAATGCCCGGACCACAGGGACGGTACATGATTTGCCAGAGGAAAAAGCGCTGGCAAGGATTGGCAAGGCATGGGAAGGCTTTGAGAAGCCGCACAGAATCCGGAACCACATCGGAACCATATCATATCGGAACCACATGATTCCTGGCAACCACTTGCAGCAGAGTTTGTGCGTTTGATAGCTGTGGCTCCAGCCATTGTAAGAGCTCTTTCAGCTGACCACTTTGACCACGTTTCAGACAGCTTTTGGAGCTTTGCAGCTCTCTCACCGCAGAATCAAGACAACCCTCAGTAAAGTCAACGAAGACCATTTAAGACAAACAAGCGTCTTGGAAGCAATCTTCTCGACGTTTCATTTTCCAATGACATGGCGTGAGGGACTCAGTTGGAAACTCTCGCAAATTGATGCCACTCTGCTTCCAGTCACCTCGTATTTGTTGTGGTGGGATGCATGAGGTCACCCTTCGAAGGCCTTCCTACCCAGACGGTCAAGCTGGCAAGATTGGTTGTGCTTGATCGAGCGGTTCTGTTTTTGCATTCCCATCAAACTTGGCATATCTTGGCGTCTTTAAATCTTGTTGGAACGAGAAGCCACCACTCTTCGGGTCAGCCTTTCGGATGCTGCCCAGCCAGGAAGGAAAGGAAGATGCTGGAAGCTGCTGGCCAAGAATGACACCGCGCGGGATGTGTCAAGTGATCATCTTGCCAAGCCTATCCTTGTGTCCTTGGGAGATTCCTATAGATTGATGATTCTGAATGATGATAGTACGGTTTTGAATGGTTTTGATCTCTTCTAAATGTAGAACCTGCAGCTCCAGCAAGAAAAGGGTGTTTACAAAGTCTTTTGTGAATGCTTTGAGGTTTGACGGGTTAAAATTGAAGCTGGAAATGTCTGAGGGATCGCTTCGATCTCATTCTTTGTTGTGGAATGACCAGGTCAAGCCGCTGACGTTTTCGGAGCGCAGCCAGGAGGTTTTGGGGAGTCTGGTGCGCCAACTTCTCCATTGGAGAAACGTCTTTTCACAGATACCGAAACTTGAGGCTGGCACAAACGGCTTTAGAATATTTTAGATGATTTTAGTGCAGCCAGTGACCGTTTCCAGCGCTCAAATTTAAACACTCTGGGCCACAATTGATTCTTCCAGGTACCTCTGTGTTCAGTTTTCTGAACTCTGCCGCTGAGGTGCGGACTTTCAGGTCATGTTTTGGGACTTGCAGCACAACGATCCCGCCGTATGTTGGTAATTTTGTCGGAATTCTCTGATGCCAAAAATTGGATGATGGCCCATTATGTCTTTCAACCCAAGCCGTTGTTATCAGCTCAAGAGGGGTGATTGATGGTGATTGGATAGATGCTTTCACTTGGATTCCTTGAGATCCTTGAGTTTCAGTGGTGGCATCCAGGCTCCTGGAACATCTCAACCTCCTGGGGTATGGGACTTAGATCCGAAAAGAAAGATATTCTGCGGCAGCAGATTGTGAGATTGTGCGATATCAAGGAGTCTGTGTTTTCCTTCCTCAACAGTGCGGATGTATGGGACTCGGAAATTCTCAGTCTCCAGAGACAAGATGCCTTTGCTGGTAACTCTTTGTCAGAAAGACGAGTTGATCCAGACCTGACACATACGCAGTCTTGTTCTTGTAGCATTGTAGCACGCATGATATCACATGGTTTTTGTTCCATCCATCTTGTGGATATACACAGATGCTGGAGAGGTCTCTGAGCCAGCACCTATTACTTCTCCTCCGCAAGAGAGCAGTCCTTTGCCAGCTTCTGAGATTGGTGTGGCAACGCACATGGACCGCACGGACAGTTCAGTGAAATGAAGCGAACCCACTATTTGTCAAGTTGCCTGTGCCGTATTTGAAGAATCTGTTCCCTGACAATGCCGAGGGCAGGAGGATCTGCCTTTGCTTTCTTGGGCGGTGGCAGTCAAAGCTCTGTCAAAAGCTCAGCTGCGATCCTTATGCTTCACCGGCTTCACCTTTCATTCTTACATCTGCCTCTCCATATCTCTCCGTTGTCTTTATAGTCATCATTTTGCATTGCCAGGATCGCCCAGAGCACGCTGAACGGCTGGATCATCTGGAAGTTCCAAGTCCTGCTCCTCTGAGTGTGCCAAGCGCGCCAAGTGCACCAAGCATGCCAAGTGTGCCCGTGGCGACACTGCCGGCAGCGGTGCCTATGGTATCCAGCATGCATGTGGCATCCAGTGCACCTTTCACAGAGTCTGCTCCGGCAGAGACTGGCATAAGAAAGAAGACGAGGAAGGCTGGGAGCTGAAGAGCTTTGAAGATCACAGTGTGTCACAACAGTGTTTGGTATTCTAATTTCTTCAGATCTTTCCTGGGTCTAGTCTTTTTGCCTCTGCCACCTGAGGCTTTGCTCCCTGGTCATGCTTCGCGTCCGCAAGAGGCTGGCTCTTGTGAGTCCCACCTTGTCGTGGCCGGCCTCCCGTTACCGCTCGGCATCTCCTTTGGATCTCTGTCGAAGGCTGGAGTCGAAGCAACGAGGCCAGTGATCCCTGTGGTGGAGGAGTTTGGACCTTATCCAACCGATCCAACCGATCCAACTCAACGATCTCAACGGAGACTCGTGGCTGGAGCCCGGGCTTCAACTCAGGACTGAAGAGAAGCCGCCTCTGGAGGCACAGGCCATGTACAGAGATTGCCTTGGCTAACTTGGTGACTGAGTGATTGAAGTTTTGATGGACATTTTATTGAAATTGAAATCCATAGCAATGCTTTGAGAGGCATCAAAGCCACCTCCACCTCCTGAGCCAGTCTCGTGGGGACCCAAAGAGCTGAGAAGATTGATTTTGAACACTTGATCTGACTTGGTCATCATATCTTCTTCTTTTCAGAGCCACAGTCAATCCAGACTGTGATACGATGACAAGACCGAGGCAAGAGACCTTCCACCATACGCTTCGTCCTCAGCCATCTGACTTTCAGCCAGCTTAGCATAGTTTAGCCAGTGGTGGGCTAGTTTCCCCTTCACTGGAAGGTGCTTGCAGCAGGTGGCTCGGGTTAAACAGTGAATCACTCAGATCTGAGGCCACATGTTCCTGCCCTGGATCAGTTGGCAGAGAGCGAGCCAGAAAGGCCGAAGGTGCAGAAGATCAGGGTGGTTTTCCCAGAACCAACAACTGCTGTAGGATTATATAGGACGAGAACAAGCGTACAGAACTGACATTCCACGTACAGGGGATCCATAAACCAATATACAACATCTTATAATATTTCTGGATAGGGTAGTTGCAAACAAAAAAACATCTTCAATCCTGGGATGATGTCAACAATTTCTGGATAGTTCTGGTCCCTTGTTTCTTTTTGTCTCGGAAGTCGCAGGAGCCCCAATCGGAGCCGCCTCGGATGGAGCAGGCCGCAAAGCATGCAGCTTTTTGCTGCAGTGCTTGTATTCAATGAAAGTACGATCATGTAATATACTATACTAATCTATACTATACTGTAGTATTGTATTATCATATCTGATCAATTCATTCTCAAACCAGGGCAAAACATGGGTTAAACTGATACCAAAGATGAGGCTTACCTTCAGGCCTTCAGTGGTGCCTTTGAAAAGTTGATCAGCCACAGCAGTTTCTACAGCTTCATGGCCAATCTCATCAGGCTGACAGCCTTCCGGCACCAGTCCCAGAGGTTGTGGAGCAGAAGGCCAAAGCTTGAGATTGCCAGTGACACGAAGCGTTAATATCACTTCAATATCATATCGATATATTGTATTTACACATTATACTATGTATAGTAATAAATATAGAGATAACTACATAAATTAAATAGATTACATAAATAAATAAACAAACAAATAGATAAACAAATAAATAAATGAATACATAAGTAAATCAATAACATAAATAAACACACACACAGTGTATGCGTGTATGTATCACCGCAACGTTCGACATGTAGGTTGCACGTGGATAGCAGAAGATACCCGTCTCTATAGAGATGCTATGTAACATACAAATATACACCACCACACACCTCAAACAAGGCCTTTCGATTCCTGGATGTGCAGGAATCAGATCATGGTTGCTCCACTTGCAATTTACATTGTAATCGTGGATTATATGGAAATCCTACTGAGTTGAGCTGCAAATACACCTGGATTTCTGACTGGTGAGGCTGGCTACGAAACGGAGCGGCCAGCGCAGGTCAGCCTCTGCAGATGTAAGAACCGTCAAGTGATATCTTCCTTCCATAGTGTGTGGATTTCCGGGATGTTTGAAGTTGTGTGGATGGCGTGACAACAAGGCTGAACCCGTGCAACAGCATGTGCCACAGCATGTGCCAACAGTTGAGCCAGATGCTAAGCATTTTGGCGAAGCACATCATTGTCACCTCACAGGATGACTTACTTGCAACAATGCTTACCAGTCTCAGAAACAAAGCGCCACATTTCTTGAATTATTGGCAAACAACAAGAAGGGCCACCTGCACAGGAAGCCTTTGTCAGCCCCTTCGAAGTCGAGTGTATGTTGCAAGACAAGAAACCAATGTGCAGTTGCACTTCCGTTTCAAGTTCCGATGCAAGATATGCCAGGCAAAAACATGGCATGGATGGTTCCGTGAGGTCGAGCTATGTGCCACAGAAGCTGCCAGAGCGTCCGGCTGAACCTTCACCGGAGCCCAAGGTGGGGGTTCCAAAATGCTTCAGAGGCAGCTGGATCCGCAGATGGCTAAGGTGAAACCCAAGCCGCCACCGCCTCCGCCTCCCACTCCGCCATGAGCTCAGAACCGAGAATGTGAGGAAGTCAGAATCAGGTCCGACTCAGATAAATGTTTGGACATATTCTCAAATTGTCATTCTTGTTTTTTTGTCTGGGTGCTTTGGTAATCTTCAGCCGGGAGCAGCTTTGAATTCAAGAGGCGTTGACATGGAAGGCTCACTGAAGTGTTGTTTTCTTGGCCTTTGTTGTCGTGGCTTGCCGTTTGCAAGGGAAGAGCAGCTGCAAAGAGCGCATTTTCCTCAGATACTGAAGACGGCAAGTCATTGTTCTGATCAAGCACAGATGGGTTCTGACAATGAAGGAATGCTTTGCAGAACTGCTAAGTTCGCTCAACTTTAAAGGTTTTAAAGAGTCTAAATCTTAGATGATGGTGTGTCCAGAGCAACAGCCAAGGTTCAACGTCTCAGGTGTGTGGCAATGGCTGGAGGGCCAGCTTGTGAACAGCGAGAAGGTGAGCAGCTGGTACCGCTGGTAGCTGCCCAGATTCGGATCTCTTCGACGCAATGTGGGATTGACAGCTTACGAGGCTTACAAGAAACATCGTCAAGGTGTTTTTTTGATCGACAACATGGGGCTTCGAGATCTTTGAATTCCTTCAACTATATTGTGTTACTCTTTCAGCTGGCACAAAGCAATGCTGACTGGATATGGCCGACTTGTAGGAGCAGAAGCAGCTGCTTGAAGCAGAGGCCCAGTCGCCCGGTGTTGCCACGGAGAAGCTGCCCCCAAGGATTTGCATTTTCTTTTGTGAAAGAAACCCACAGTTGCTGCACTTTTTGCAAGCAGATGAAATAGGATGAAACATTATGAAACTGTTGAATGTCAGGCTTCCTGTTTGTCAGCCAGCCAGCAAACTGCTGACAATATAGCTGCACTACGACAGAAGCTGGAAGCGACAGAGGCGCTCTTGGATGCTGAGCGTTGATGTCTTCTTGGTTCAGCTGTTGCATTCTCCTACGGGACCCGTTGGACAGGCTGACCAGAACAGCCTTTGTGACAAGGAGCAGTATGAAGAGGCACTTGGGCAGAAGGGGCCCCTAGTGACAAGATGCGATATGGAAGCTTGAATTTACATGTCACAATGGTTGACAATCTGGCGAATCCATGTCAACTCAATCAACTTTCCAACTTATGAGACTTATATAGACTTATGCGCACTTTGTCCATCCAATTTACACCAGGTAGCAACCAGGTAGTCGTAAAAGGGATCACTTCCCAGGCCGATGCTCTGGACGCACAGATCCAGGAGCTCAAGGACCTGATCTCCAGGGAACTGGAGGAGGTCGCGCTCGAGCTCGGTCGAGCTCGGTCGAAGTTGAGCCACATTGAGCCACAGCAGGGCATGGCATTTGGGCTGGAACCGGTAGGTGGCAAGTGGTGCCAAAAAGCTGGTGATCTTTGCGGAAAATCTCCTTGGTCTCACCAGGCGTGAACTGGCTCCTATGGTCCTATACAGATATGGGGAAAAGAAAGCGACAGACTTGTTGAAGACCATCATACTGTAGACTACAACATGGATTGATACATCCTTTCAGGCTTATTCCTCCTAGTCATGATCAAGTGGGCCGTTGTGTGCAATCAAAGATTCCATGCCAGGGATCGAGCATCTTTGTCAACCAAAGCCCTTGAGCGCGTCGAGGCCGGAATGACATAATATGATGATGCTTTTGTAATTTGTTTGCAACCTGCTTTTGGGTGGACTCACTACAGTAGACAGTCAAGACTTTCAGTTGACATTGGAAGTAAGAAGCTGCCTAGTAGTAGCAAGTGCTTACTAGTTTCCCCGCACATGGGAAGCAGTGTCAAGATGTTGCGTGCATGCAGGCCCTCCAGCTTGAAGGAAAGGAGGCCTCCGATATATAGTCGGTTTGTTTAAACCAGAAAACATTGGCTCGTGGCCTTTCTTCACTTCCGCTTTGAACTTGTGATTGAGAAGCACGACTTGAATCAGACACTTTGAATTGTTAAGTTTGTATTGCAGTTGTTAGCTGTTAGGCCTTCAAGGAAACAGAAGAGAGATGTCAGCGCCGGGTATCAGCAGAGGAGGCACTATCACATTGGCAAATGGAATATCAGCAATTCAGGAGGATTGAGCTGATCAAGGCTGCAGCTTGTTGAAGCCAGTTTCTTGCAGGCCCGCATGGAGTCGGAGAGGCGGGCCATCCTTTTAAGTTGGGGATCGAGTTGAAGTCTAGCACTTCTGGGTGTCACCAAGGAAGCGGATGGATTTGGCACAGTCACATCTTCAGAAGGACAGATGCCAAGGTGGATGTAGCCTTCATGGATCTTCATGGCCCAAAATCTGACCCTCACAGAATTGGAAGTAAGCATTCCTCCAAGAGAGTATCACGGTTTGACGTGAATCAGCTTGTCTGGGAGGACTCGCAGAACCTTCAAGAAGAATGGCAGCAGGTGGCTCTACTTGTGAACCTGCTTCATATTTATAGTTATTTTCGTTATTGCATGTTGTTGCAGATTTCAGAACTTAAACAAGATGCAGCCCACGAACCCGAATGCAGTCACGTTGTGAAACAAGTTATTTGAACAGTCTACATTTTTCATCATTTTTCCCCTGTTACCGTACCAGTGCACTGTAGACTGTGGAATGCGGACGACGGTGGAGTGCAAAGTGTGGAGTGTGGAGTGTAAAGTGTAGAGTGTGGAGTGTAAAGCGTGGAGTGTAAAGTGTGGAGTGTGGAGTGTAGAGTGTGGAGTGTAAAGTGTGGAGTGTGGAGTGTGGAGTGTGGAGTGTAAAGTGTAGAGTGTGGAGTGTAAAGTGTAAAGTGTGGAGTGTAGAGTAAGGAGTGTGGAGTGTAGAGTGTCGAGTGTAGAGTGTGGAGAGGAAAGTGTAGAGTGCAAAGTGTAGAGTGTAAAGCTGTAAAGTATAGAGTGTAAAGTGTGGAGTTTAAGTGTAAACTGTGGAGTGTGGAGTGTAGAGTGTGGAGTGTGGAGTTTAGAGTGTGGAGTGCAAAGTGTGGAGTGTGGAGTGTAAAGTAAGGAGTGTGGAGTGTAAATTGTAGAGTGTGGCGCGTAAAGTGTACAGTGTAAAGTGTGGAGTGTAAAGTAAGGAGTGTGGAGTGTAAAGTGTGGAGTGTGGCGTGTAAAGTGTACAGTGTAAAGTGTGGAGTGTAAAGTGTAGAGTGTGGAGTGTCGAGTGTAAAGTGTGGAGTGTAGAGTGTGGAGTGTAGTGCTGCGCTTGCCAGAAAAACTGGAACTCATCTTCTGAAAACGGCGCTAAAGTATTGTGCCTGCCACACAAAACGATTCTCGATACGTTACGAAACACGTCTCAATGTCACGAAGTGCCACGTCGGCCAGGCAAAACAACATTACAACCTGATTTGACACCTTCAAAAGGGATAGATTTTGCAGTTTCCCCCCATAGATACGGCGAAGCCAGAGGAAAACCAGAGACTCGAGACGAGACATGTTGGAGCATCAAACGAGCATTTCGTGCGAGACTTCCTCCAATTTTGACACTTTGTAGCTTCAAAATTGATGTTTTCCTACGAGTTTTCCTTGGTACATGAAAATTTGCGGCCTCAAAATCGATGTCTCGTGTGAGGCTTCCGTCAATTTTCAGCACATCTCACAAAATAATTTGCACCTTGTCACTTCACCCAGCCCTGACAATGCAATTCGGACAAAACGATCCACAAGACACGTCGAAAGTGCTGCGCCCGCCACGCAAAATCACGATGATGGTCTCCATCGTGCTGCCCCTGCCACGAAAACTGCAACGCGTTTTCTGCAAACGCCGCAAAAGTATTGTGCCTGCCACACAAAACAAATTCTCGACACGTTATGAAACACGTCTCAATGTCACGAAGTGCCACGCCTGCCACGCGAAACGAAGCAACGCGACGTTTGAAACCTCCAAAAATGACATTTTTTGCAGAACTTACCATAGGCACGGCCATACGGCCCTCACGCGGACGGTTGTGGACGGTCGCGGACAGTTGCGAACGGTTGCGGACGGTTGCGGACGGTTGCGGACGGTTGCGGTCGGTTGCGGTCGTAAACGCAACGTCGAGCGAACACACCCTCAACCCCCAGACCCCCAGAGTGAAACGGGGGATACCCTAGCTACGCATTCGTTTCTTGTGGAAGGTCAATGAAGCGATTGACCAGCAGACCACCGAGGACGTTGCTGACAGGGCCTCAGCTTTTCATCGCTGGCCGTTCCACCGGCTTGCTTACGATATCTTTTGATCTAAGGAGAGAGACAAGGCCGTATCCCAACGTGGTGAGCTGGATGAAGAAATCCAAGAACTTGAAAGGCGGAGCCCGCAACGATAAAACAATGCATGTTTACTACTGTTTACCCAAATGAAACGTTTGATTTACTTTTGGAGGTATTATGGGGGTGATATCTGCAGATTGTAGAAGGTAGAGTGGAAAGAGGATTGAAGTGATTGAAAGAACTGCAAGGATTTAGGAGGGAAGATTTGTTTGCTGTTTACTTCTTTGGAAATGCACGTGAGTGTATTGGAAGTGTGCATATTGCTGGCACATGCTGTAGAATTTCGCTCGATCACATCAGATTTACCTTGGAATCTACAGGTTGCTCGCTTCAAAGTTGGAACAACGGAAGGAGTTGACGCAGGTGGGGATAGTCGCATTTCATCGATGTCCTGATGGCCTATGCATGCATAAAACATAGCACTCTGGCGAGGTGATTGACTCGTGTGACATCAGGATAGCCTGCATCAGGCCGTGTGCCATGTTTTTTTTTCGTTTTTTTCGTTGACATTTTCTCTGGACCGGCATCAGTGCTGCCTGCGAACTGCTCAGGTCCAAGTTCGAGAAGCAACTTGGACGCCTGGAAGGCCTCGGGGTGACCGGTGAAGATTCACTGGACACCATCGCTGTGCAAGCTTGAAAAAATACAAAGCAGACTGGTACAGAATGGCAGGAATGGCAGGAATTGAAAATGCTCATGACTCATGTGCATCCAAATACTTCAGGTCCGGTTATTTCCAAATGCTGGTACAGGCAAGCAAAAGAGACTGGAGGAAGCTCAAAAAGAGATGGACATGGACACCCAGCAGGTTCCGCCTAGCAGTTTCCGTCAAACTGCCCAACAGGTTCACTTCGATGTGGTGCCAGGTGTCACAGATGGAAGCAGAGCTGCAAAAGGAGCGCGAGGACTGCAGGGATTAGCTGAGGAAGATTTAGTTGATAAATGAATCACCAAGTGATAAATGAATGATTTCTCCCTGGTGACTTGATGCATGTTGACATATCACCACAACTTCGAGGCTTTGAAAGAACAAGAAGTGCAGCATCAACGTCAGATGAAAGAAATTCGGAAGACATCAAAAGAGCTCAGAAGACAGAGGCCATGAGCATCAATTTGCGAATGTCGTTGCCAACATTTCCGATGACTGAGGGTTTCCTCTAGTGACACATGCTACAAGTCATGCTGCAAGTAGACCAGCAAGCACCAAGACTCCAGCCTGACTGTGGAGACGAGAAGACAATCTTGCTATATGATATTGTAACAGATTATACAAGGTTCTTCTGTTTTAGAAGTTGTCAGCGTTTTTTCTTGGGAAAGGACTTTGCAAACGTCCCAGAGATGCAAAAATGTGTGAGGTGGTTTCTGGCTGAAGTCATCCAACATCGTGTGGTGTGGCAGAAGCTCATGGAACCCCATAGAGACTCCTTGAGTGAGGTGCTGCAACCGGCCCTTTGAAAATGGCTGATTCTGGGTGTTGAAGAAGATCCGGAACATCTACCAAAACGGGATCAAAACGGGTAATGTTGGCAGGGAGACCGATGGGTAGGGCTGCCGACTGCAACACCCAACACCCATCCACTGATGAGTGCAGAGACGGCTCCACAGGAGCGCTTCGCTCCCGACCAGGCTCGGAGCAAGTGGGAGGAAACCACCCAGAAGTGCTTGGAGCTCTCTGCTACATCAGCAAGCCAAGAGGTTCGAAGCACAGTTCCGGGAGAGGGTAACTTCCGTAAGTTTACCCATCAGTTGGTAGATCCTGGGATATCCAGGGTTGCCATCAGCAAATCCATTGCCAGGCGGAGGCTGCCAAGCTGAGGAGCCAAATCGATGGCCATGTGCAGATGCTTCCGAACCTTGAGGTCGGCTGGAATTCCTTCCAGCCATCTGCTGTTGTTGGTTTGCTTCGACCAATTTTGAGGATCGCTTTTGGTGAGTTTGCAGGCAGAGAAGAAGCTGGCTGTAGCCTCCAGAAGCTTCAAAGAGGCTACTTTTTTTCAAGTGCCTTTTCGCAACATGACACGTGACTTGCAGGTTGAGAGTCACTAGATTCGTATGATTTCATGATCACGCTAAAATACTTAGCGGCTTAGCATCACTGAGTTGCCGGACACTGCCGAATGCCGACCGTTTCTCGCCAGGCCGGCCGCCTGACGGAGGAGATCCGCAGGCGTCAAGAAGGCAAGGAGAAATTTGAAGCGGAGCTGGAGGCGCTGCAGGTGGGATGTCCCAGGATGTCCCAGGTATCGATCCATCGCCATGGCCACGGCTGCACGTTCTGGGACTGTTGGGACCGTTGGGACCCTCGGGACCCTTGGGACCCGACCTAAGATACCTAAGGCTGGGCTGGCAGCTGCCAGGGAGGCACTTGCTACCTGTCGGCAAAGTGAGCAAGAGGCACAGGCAAGACCTGTGCAAAGACCATGGGATTTGCAGCAGATCAATTGTGCGCAAAAGTCAAATGTCGAGAGAAAGGATTGTGCATCAGATATATTCAGATATCATCAGATCAGTGATGTGTGTGCCTACCAGTCCGTTATAGATGCGAGGCTGGTAAGACTAAAGTTAGGACCCCTAGGTGGAATCCACGAGTATGTGAACAAACTAACAATATATTAATCCAAGCACACACATAATATAGATGTTTCTGCTTGTAATTGTATGCATATTGCATATTGATTTATATTTATATTATTCACATTAATCTATCCTGCCACAAATGTGAAGAGTGGAGGCCGAGCTCTTGAAAGTCGAAGAAAACTGCGCCGTCGAAGAGTTGCGGGTCGACGACTTGGGCCCAAGAGATCGCACATGCGAATGGCTCAAACTTATATATATATATATATATATTATAATTATATGTGTATATATATATATATGTATATCATAGTATTTATACATTGTACATAATACTAAAACCATCTAAAACCCCTAGAATTGGATAGGTAATGATGGGTAGATACTAGAAGTGATCAATTTTCTGGGCCAATAGCCATATGTTCTGAAACATTTTTATACAATTTCTCAAAGTGCAAGTTGTCTAGTGGGGATTCTTGAACACCTCTGAACTTTGTTTGCAGGAAAATTCATCCGCAGCTGTTTGCCATTGATTTTGCCCAAGCTCACTGGACACGGAAGATACGTTCAGATGGCGGCAACATGGACAGTGCAGACTTGCAGGATGAATCAGAGACAGCGGAGACAGTGGAGGTCCAGATTGTTGCTCCTAGTGGTGCTGTCCTTGTGACCCTTCCGCTTTCGATTCGTGTTCCGGCAGTCACAGCCATGAAGACGTGCTTGCAACATTCAGGCAAGCAGGCCAAAGGAGTTTTCGTCTTTATGTTGGGCAGCACACTCATTGAAGAGGGTTGGTGCTTAGAAAAGGTCGGGGTCACTGCAGGCTCCACAATTGAAGTGACCGTGTTGGACTGTTTGCTCACATATTGTGAATGGGGCTTCTACCTCCCTGAGTTTAACAACTCCATTTCGAACGGAGGACATACCTTCAAGCGGGGTTTGATCGCTAGACATACAGATGGAGTGAGAACTGCTGCACCACTCCCTCGAGACACCCGATGCTATCTGAGCTTCGAGCCGAGGCGTGGCAGGTTTGCTTGCCTTGGGGTTGGTACCAGCAGCTGCCAGCTGGAGCAGAGGGAGTATGGATGGCTCTATGGCCAGGATGAGAACGCCTGGGCATTGTGTTTCGGACCAGGTGAAGTTTCAGCCCGCCACAGGGGAGAAGCATATGCTATGGAAGATTTGAGTGGAAAACCAATCGAAGACAGTGCGCTCGAGCTGCTGAAGCATGATTTGGCGCCTTCCTCCTTCAGCTTTCTGATATCAGCGACTGGCCAAATGCTGATGACCCTACCAGGCTTCGATGCAGATGTTGTTGTTCCATTTGAAGTGCCTCAGGATCTAGATATTTTTGTGGTGGCTTCAACTATTGAGGGTGGGTGCAGGATATCCATTTCCGACGCTGATTTCCCATGGCCAAAAAGGGGCAGCCACGACCATTGGAAGATCATCCCTTCACTCCGATTCCACCGATGGTTCTCTGTTCATCTCTGTTCAAGTCTTCCGACTGGAGACAGGGGCAATTCTATCAGGACGCCCCTGTTGTTACTGCGCCCTGAGGTGTTGAGACATCAGGTTACTGATCTCCAGGACAGCATTGCTGCAGACATGAAACAAGAGTAAATGTGAAGTGATACATGCAATGTCGCCACACAAAAAGTGATGAGGGCTGCGTTCTTAGTATGTGAATTCTGGAAATATCAATGATTATTACAGTATGGACGGGATACATTTGGTATATACATGCATGGAGATTCTAATTTCATGCCTTATTTGCCGTGTGATCCTGACTGTGTGGCTTCAAGGAGCTTTGTAAATCGCCCGCGCTCAGCGTCAATGACCGTCGACTCTATGAGCAGGAGATTTGTGTCATGCAGCGTCAGCAGGCTGGGCGGAACAGCAGAATGATGAGTGGAGTTTGCACGTTGGAGATTCGTGATACAGATTAATATGATTAATCAAATGCATTTTGCCTTCAAAAACATGAAACAACTTCAAGAATCTCCTTCCCAAAATATGACAAGTTCGTTACAGTGGGTTTATGCATGTTTATGCCTTGTTTATGCCTTGTTGATCCTTGTTGCCGAATAGAACTTTGAACATCCATGAACATACCATTTGCAATTCGCTGCATCCCGATGCAGCACTTTGCGCTCGACAGGAACACCTCTCCAAGAAGTGCTCCATTTGTGTTACATTCTACATCACTGCTGCAGTTGAGGCGTTGTTTGGTCTTGATTTTCGTTTTTCAAAGGTGTTTATTCAGCATTGTTCCATATTGTTCCCATTTTTCGTTTCGGCAAATGTGAAAGCCGTGGCTTGCTCTGCAGGTACAGTGTTGATGTGGCCACTCTGGAAGATATCCCAAAAGATGTCATCGGAGAGCTCCAGGAGCGGCTTTCAACAGAAAGCTGATGGCTTCCCCAAGTTGAGAACTGGGAGATTTACCATATTTGCACATAACCATATTTGCACATATGATATGAAGGTCAATTTTAGAGGGGAAACCATCCAGATGGTGGAGTTGGAGTAGAGCGTGATCAGAAGCGTTCAGTTCGACTTTGATGATGCCAGTGCCACGCGCAATTCCCCGCCCAAACGTTTCGTTGTAAGCTGAAGAATAAGAACGACATGGAACTCCCTAGTGAGTCGGAAGAGGAAGAGCTCGGGCAGGCCGAAGCAACAAACTCGGTTGCCAGGATTTGATTGCAGAAGTTGAGGATAAACTCGGATGGGAATCGGGTCAGATCTGTGACATATCGACCAGCGACGAGACATATTAGCAGCTGGCAGGTGCCAAATGGAACCTCCGAGCCAGGCACAGTTTTGAAGGGAAGAGTACTCAGAGTACTCAGAGTACTCATACTATTGTGATTGCTGCAGACTTGCATTGGTTCACATGCACCTGAAGAGGCATCTGTGTAGACACACATACGCACACTTTGTGGACACGTTTGTTGTTAGGCCTATACACCTCGTGCAAAAGACGATGTGTGTTTCTTTGGATAGAAAACCACAGGCCTTTTTCAATGGCCACATATGAGATATGTAAATATTGAACAGTCCAACAGATTCTGATGCGCGACAACATTTAAGTTGGGTCACCAAAGACCACTCCTCGGCTTGGAAAAGTTGATCGCAAAGCTCAAAGTGGAGAGTTGTGGTCATATCATTTTCACAAAGAAGGAACCTGCATAAGCGCAACACCTTCCCATTCACTGAGCTCCCTCAGCTTGGCAGGCCTGGTGCAAGAGAAGGAAGATCCTGCTCCAGCGACATCGACTGACATACCTGAAGAGACTTCTGAAGGGAAGGCCCTGGGACGGGATTTGCTGCAACCCTTGGACTGACATGAAAGCTATCGGATTGATATCCACAGTCCATGGAGTCAGGAGTGAATTGAGGATCGCTCCATGCGGCAAAGGTTTAAAGTGTCAAAGTTCTGAGAGTTGTACAATTTGCAAAGCAATCATGAACAATTTACCAAATCTCTCGACATTTGATAAAGGATTTCGCACAATTTTCCATTGGATTATATACATAAGGCAAACTTTACAGGAACTCGCTAGTTGGTGGCAAGAAAAACACCCAATTTTTGATGATCGTTTTTCTTCCCATGTTATGGTTAAATCCCAAGGTTTCATGGTTTCCTTCGCATCCCATCAGATGCCAGAAATCAGGTTGAAGACATCGCTGCCAGCGATGTGGCCAGCCCTGCCGCCGCCAGCCCTGCCGCGGCCAGCCCTGCCGCGGCCAGCCCTGCGGCCAGCCCTGCCAATGCAGCGGGAGCGTTGAGCCCCGCGGCTGTGAAGGAAAGCCATGAGCTCAGCACAGTGGAAGTATGCAGATGCGATTTCACTAGAAATGGTGGATTTCACTGGCAACAAATAGCGGGAATTTGGACATTTCGGGTCCGATCATAATGGGGGTATGATGCGGACATAATGGGGATGTACTTAGGTGTGTAACTATGAGGTGGGTTTGCCCAAGAATGGGGATTTAGCTCGATTTCTGGCCATTTTGGATGGAACCCATGATAAACCTTGGGATGGAGTGGGGGTAGCCGAACTTCAGACAGACCCGATATCGGACATGTCCTGTGGTTGGGGACCTTTCAAACGCACCAAATTGGTGGATTGTTCGACCAATCGACATGAACACATGAACACTATACTGTAGACTGTAGATTTTACACATATATTAACTTATATTAATATAGTATTTATAAAATTAATTGTCTACGTATATTAATACATTAGAATATGATAACAATTTGGGATGGACACATGCAAACCCATGGTCATCAATGGCCCATTGCAGCCCTGGCACTGTGGCAAACCAGTTCTGTACCAAGGAGTTGGACATCTGAAAACCCTGATAGAGGAGCTCAAGGCCTGTATGATTTCGATGTGACAGGAGTTTGTCTATTTTATTTGTGCGGATCTACTTCAAGTTCATGTTTGGCTTTCTTTAAACATCCACAGACATCTTTCGGTGCCCTCTATTTGTAGTCTTTGGGAGAATAGATGAAACGGCACACAAGTTGAGCCCACAATGTGAGACCACGTTTTTCCTTGTGATTCTTGTAACCTCGGAAGGTCAAAATCGATGGCGTCGAGCCAGAAATCGAAAAAGCTTGTGAAGTCGAGAACTTCGATCTTGCTGAGGAGAAAGCGTCCAGCCATGACATGGCCTTAATGATCCGACCCTACGGTAGTCTCGAGCTGCAAGACAGACGATAGGCAACAGGGTTCTCCCAACCCAGGGACTTTGACTGGAGCTTTAGAATCTTTAGATGATTGGCTGTAAGGAGCTTGAAACTCAAAGAAAAGACTTGGCTCAACAGCTGACAGACTTTGGAAAGGCGCTTTGGGTCTGAATTGACCGCATGTTTTGATCCTGGCTTCAAGAAATGTCCAGTGTGATTCAGAATTGTTTGGACCGATGCGTTGCAGGAACTGGAGGTGCTGCAGAAGGACATGCCTAGTGAAGAGGCACCAACCTTGATCATGCGCAGGAGGAGTGTTTGGTGAGACACGAGGATATTGCGACACTGTTCAGACACATACAAAGACACATGGCTGAAGCACGAGCCATCAGAGGCCTAAACTTGTTGGCGATCATTGACCTCACGAGCAAGTCCCGCTCAGGCAATCGAGCAGCCTGAGGCTGATGCAAAGCCGGAAGAGAAAGAAGAGGCGGTTTGAATGTTTACATGGAATGGGAGATGGCAGTGCACAAAAAAATGCAAAGACATGCTAAAATTACGATATATTTTAGCCTTTTTCGCCTCCCTCCGGAACAATTCTGTTCACTTTTTCAGGCTGATGCAGCTGACGAGACATAGAGGCCCCTTTTGAGACCGTCTTTATGGTACTTGTCGACTTGTCGATCAGCTGAACTCTTACATCCTTTGTATCCTTCCTTGGCAGCAAGCATACTCCGTGAGCCAGTGTTGTGCTGGTGACGCAGTCTACATATTTGAACTTTTCTCCTAGCAAAGCTTATAAAAGTACGTGTCGAAGTAAGTCACATTGTGAATGGCTGGAGGCAAAGCAATGCTACCGTTTTCCTTGGCAGTCTCATGGACCCGGCTCTCTCCTAAATGGATGTGAGTCTCGTGAAGTATGCCTAGTTCTGAGGTGGCGCACAGACCCTTAGCCACAGCTTCGAAAGACAAAACTTTCGCCGTCCCAGGTTTCTGCGGTCCTTGAAGGACGCAAGCATCAACAGAAGACATAGTACTCATGGACCTTCTCTATAACTATCAGCTGAGGTTGAGCATGGCTGAGTTGGAAGCAACAATGCATCTTCCCAAAAGTCAAGAAATGATTCAAGTATAGTCCAATGTATTTGACCGAATTTCAGCAGACTGATCACTGCCGCTCTATAGTTTCATGGATGTCAGCCATTGGCTCCAAGCGCTTCGAAGTTTTTTTTGCCCTGCCTGGCATGGAATGCCACGCGGGATTTGCCCTGCACAATGGCACTCCGGCACTGTCGTCAGGCTCGGGGTGGCTCCCTGCTACAAAGTTGGCAGCGGTGGCACGTCACTCATGTGACAATCATTCCACTGGACAGCCCAACAGCTGGCGTGGAAAATGGCAGATTGGAAGAACTACGAAGAACTGCCCTGAAAAAGGACTTAGATCCTGCTGTGGTAGATGAGATGCTCAAGAACCTTCCTGCCACAGACGATGACAAGCACACTTCTAGATCTGGCTTCTTAAATGCATTGCAGTCGCTGCATTGGTTTCAGACTAAAGCCGAAATTCCAAGTAAAGATTTGAATGAGTTTTGGGTCTTAGTAGAAGACATCCCCAGCGAGCGAATGGAGCTTTTCCTGCCCAGCCATCTTGCAGAGATCCTCTCTTTACTTGCGGAGTGTCAAAGGCCAAGCACCGAACTCATCCGCTTTTTAAGCAGGCGCTGCCGAAAACTGTACAGATCTTTTGACGCGCCTGCCATTGGCACCATCATTCGTGCGTATGGCAAACTTGATTTCAAATCGACAGAAACAATCAAATTGCTTGGGAGTAGGCTGGCAGGCCTTTTGCAGGATCCTGAAAAACGGGACACTGTGAAAGGTTCCCACATTGCTACTCTGGCTAGCAGCTATGCTAGTTTGCAGCTTTCGTGGCAGAAAAGTCGGAAAGTTGAGCAGGAGTTGAAGATGTGGAAGACGATGGCAGTGGCTTTACCTCGATTGCTACCCGAGATGACCCCGCGGGATGTGTCAGCGGTGCTCAATGGCTTTGCACGGCTCGATTTTTCGAACGCCTCCATCCACAGCAATGTGTCTCAGATGTTTGCGGCCACGGCGAATCATTTGGTGCCTCGAATTGCCCTGAATTCTAACCTGGAATTTGTGCCCCGGGACCTTGGAGTCATCAGCAATGCTTTTGCCAAGATCCAGGCACAAACCCCCACAGTGAGCCCGTTGCTGAAGGCTGTGGCATCATCAGCAGTCAGTCAAATCGAGAGTTGCAACCCGCTTGACTTGTCGCAGCTTCTGAATGCCTTTGCCAAACTGCAGGTCCGAGACCCTCCGCTGTTTGAGGCTGCGGCACCAGTGATCATATCCAAGATGACGGAGTTTGATCCTCGGGGCTTGGCAACGACTGCACATGCCTTCGGCAAGCAACACGTGATGCATCAAGCACTGTTTGAGAAGATCGCAGATGCGTCGACGAGACTCATGGATCGATTTTCGCCAAAGCAGTTAAGCTTTTTAGCATATGCCCTTGGGAAGTTGCAAGTAAGAGACAAGAAACTGCTTCGAAGCCTCTCAGATGAGGTGATTTACCGTGGAACTATAGGGAAGACTCTGCAGACTGCAAGTGATTTGTACTTTTTCGAGTTGACTCAACTTGGAATACTTTCGCAAGCATTCGGAAGGCTTGCAGTTAGCGATCATAGACTGTACTTCGTACTTTTTGATATGACCAGACAGAGAGTACGGGAATTCACGCGACGAGTCAAGGATACAGAGGCCGAACGAGATGTGAATGCTTCTGTGCATGCAGTTGTAGACAAATCACGGGTAGCAGCCATGGCCAGCAGGGGAGAAGATATCAACATGATGACAGGTCGCGGATTGTCATCAATTTTGACGGCTTTTGCAAAAAGCAAGGCGGATTTCCACAGTCTGATCAGATGGGTTCCACATCAGGTGGCTGCACTTTCAGGTCAATACTCCACCCTACAGCTGGTGCAAATCTTCAATGCCTCTGTCCGGCTGGGCGTGAAAAGCGCTCCCATGTATTCGGAGCTCTTGGGCTTCGCCAAGCCGCGAGTTCTACAGATGTCTCCCAGGGACTTGGCTGTACTGATGGCCTCCATGCCCAAGGCCAAGATGATCAGCCGGACAGTGATTCGCAATGCCATCAAAGTGATGTCAGCCAAGGTCAGCGATTTGAATGTGCTGGATGTTTGTGCTGCCATGGTTGGCTGCTGTGAATTGAACTACCGCGATGAGCGGTTTTTGCGCTTGTTGGCCAGCATTGTTAGAAGCAGGATGAATGAGATGACTGCAGCCTGGCTGGCGACAGTATTGGCGAATTATTCGCAGATGCGCATTGAGCATCCTGCATGGTTCGATGCCATACTCTTTGAGCTTTTTCAAAGGCAGAGCGAATTGCGTGAGAAGGATGCCACGAAGGTGGCCTATGCCATGCTACTCTTGGCAGCGGTTGAACGGCACGAGGCTGAGATGGCCAAGATTGCGCCCTCGGCGCCTTCGAACGCTTCGTCTCTTTTCGATTCACACAAGGGTGTACTGTACAGCATGTTGGCCATCTCCAACGAACATCGCTCTGATCTCAACTATCCTGCCATCTATCAGCTTCAAATTGTTGAGTTGTACCTGAGATTGTTGGCACCATCTGTGTACGAAGACATGCGACAGGAACTAAAAATTTTGCTGGCCAAAGCGAGGAAGGTGAGTGTTGTTGTGGATGACTACATGCAAAACTCGTCCAGACTTCATCGACGCATTTCCCAGTGGTTCATGAGGGTTGGACTGGAGCATCGTAGTGAGGTTTTTGTGGGCCCCTTCATGCTAGACATGTTGATCGGAGAACGAGTCGTTGTAGAAGTGGACGGGCCGTCACACTTCTACCGCGACACCAACACCCGCACTGCATCGAGTTTGTTGAAAAACCTGCTGCTTCGAGCCATGGGCTTTCATGTGAAACATCTTCCGTATCAGGAGTGGCAACAGTGTGGCACTGCGGTGAAGCGGACCATGTATTGTTCTGCCTTTTGGAAGGATGTCATTGCAGCCAGTAGAGAAAGTAAATCCAGTGAGCTCCACCCTCGACTTCCTGAGCTGGTGGACATTTTGGATGTGGTTACCAGCTGGCAAGTTGGGCAAGGTCCTCATCCAAGCACAGCATTTTTGCAGAGAGAGAAGCTGCAGACACAAAGTTTGCCTGCGTTTTATTCTGAAGATGGAATCGAGCCAATAGACTCAAGTGAGTCAATTGAAGAGCCCAAAGAGGCTGGATCTTTCGATTCTTTCGACATTGATTCTGAGCAACTTGGAATCCGAACACCTGAAGACTTGATTGCTGCCCATGAGGAAGCTGAAGCTGCAATGAGGGAAGATCGAGAACAGCAGATCACCTCGCAGCAACGAAGGCGGATGGATGAAAGCCTTGACCGAGACCTCAGTGACCTCAGTGACCTCAGGAAGCTTTATCCCAGGTCCAAGCGTCGTGAGGTCCACCATTCCACCGCCGGCATGTTTGATTTGGATGCTTTGGAAGCAGACACCGATTCGGGCTCCGATGATGAAGAAAACACCCGAACCAATGTGACAACTGAGAGCGTGGGATCAAAAATGGAACAAAGCGCCATATGCTAAGCAAAGTGCTGCAAGTTGTGCATTCGATGGCTGATTAGAGCCCTCCACTCATAGAACTGGTGCAAAAATGATCTAGCATTAGCATTAGTGATCAAAACATGAACATTTATCATCATTTATCTAGCAAAAGAACTTTTGCCTGTGTGCCAACTCCCGCACAAGTCAGAGGCGAACAAATGCTGCGACCTTGGCTCAAGTTGGCTAGCATGCCAGATGTAGCAGACTAGGAGCCTAGGTTCTGACCCTAGTGCAGTGGCACAGCTTTCACAGATTTCACAGCTTTCACCGCTTTCGCTGCCGAAGTCTTGCACTTCGATGTCAAGCACCGACACTGGCGATGTTTGGTCTGGGTTCTTCGATCGCTTGGCAAATCTCCGAGGCGTCATGGCCGGAATCTCGGGACGACTCTTTGGGTCTGCAGCCAGTGGCCTAGCAATGCCTAGCATTCAGTTTTCTTTGAGTGAGAAATCTCTCTCTCTCTCTATACAATTATATATATGTATATTAATATTATATAATAATATATATATACAAGACATGTATATGTATATATATCATATTATATACATACATATATAAAGGGAGCATGTAAATATATGTGTATATATATATATGCACACTCATTATTATACATGGATGCACATAGTATAAAACATGTCTATTCGTTGCTGGTGATTTTCCAGCACTGACCAGGTTCAAAGCGCTCAAGGGCGGCCCGCCCGAGGGAAGGGGAAGGTGAGATGCACATGGTCTACAACTCGACTATTCACAGACATCCTCCGACAATACTACAAAATGTATATCAAATGCTGTTTCGATATTTTTCATACACCTTTGAGCTGGCCAGGGGGGCAATGTTGCTGTGAGAACAGTCATTCCGAAAATTGTGAAAGGCGTTTCAAACTCAGAAATTGTAACATGTTGAGATTCAATCTGATGGCTTATTTGAATTCATGTGGTGGTACCTGGTACTACGGTACTACCCACCCTGTGTACCGATGATTTGCGAGTTGCATCGTTATGAACGTATCTTGACAAAGCTGGAACGGATCCAAGGCAACTGCTGATGCCACAGACTGGGACTCGGGCACAGACTGCTATGCACATTTCGCAGTCTTTCCGACATCTACTCCAGTCAAAGTTTTCGTTCATAGCGATTTCCGATAGATGGACTCCATGTCAACCACCAATGACACCACACATTGCGCTGAGGTTCGAGGCAGAGGAACTCGTATGTTTGCAGGCACCACATGGCCAGATTTTGAGTCGCGGAGCTATGTGATGGCATTTGTGATGCTGAATCCAAGCGTCATACGCGCCAGGTGGTGGCATGGGTGGTAGAAGCCAAGCCTACAGCGCAGGCATTGCGCGCGAAGGGCCACATGTGCAAGATTGTGCAAGCAATAATTGGTGTGGACGACATGTGACATGGCAAATGTAAATGCTGTAGGCGACGAGTACGAAAGCTTTGGCGGTGAATACTCTGGAGGCGGGGAAACCGTGGGGAGATGTGAGGAGATGTGGGGAGTCATATTTGGTCGTGCGCATTGCCAATCGATTCAATGGATGTTCTCTGATTTGGTGATGGAGCTAGTACAGCGGCAAGGTGGCAACCCAAAAGCATCGGCCTTTGCAAGAGCCTTCGAGGTGGAGGCAGGCGAGAAAGCCATAGAAAGCCAAGAGGTCGGAATCAGTTGACATTCGACGGATCTCACGCTGCTGTTCAGTAACTTGGATCTCAGAAACTGTCCACTTTCTGTGATTGAAGAGCTGCAAATCATTTTATGACTGTCTCCACACTTTGTCTTACTGCAGGAACGTGCTGCTGGGCCGGTCCGCCGAGTAATGGGCAGGCGTTGCTTCAGCCCGGGCAATGCGCTGAACAGACATCAGACATGAACACCTGTGCCTTTGATTGTCAATGTCTACTTGGTATTTTCATGCATTTCCTTTGAACCAAGTTCCATCACCATGGCCGCGGGAGTTTGTCCCATCGAAGAGACATGAAGAGACAGTAGAAAATCCTGCCAGTTCAGCAGCGGGCAGTTAAGCACAGTTAAGAAGAGTTCAACATATGCTGTGCATTGCAATGTCCAGACGCCCTGGTCCTTATGACGAGCTTCAGGAGGTCGAGTTCTGAACTTAGCACAACTTCGCAACGCATCTCGTACCAGACATGACAATTTCTGAGCGAATCTGGCGCCAAGTGCTGACTACAACGGCTTCCCTCGGTACTCGCAATACGACTGGGACGAGCCTGAGTGCATCTTGCCAGTTTGCTCTTGTAGGGTTTGGGACCAACTTCAACACACACACACATGCTCAGAGTTGCTATTTGGATCTTCTATAGATGTAGCTTTTTCACGGTGCAGCTTGCTGCGCGCCAGTTGGGAGCACGATCAGTTTGAAGGACCTCAGACTGTGGGATCTGCTGTCTTAGCCTCAGGATGCAAGTGCCACGCAGAGCCAGCCTTCAAACCCCACAATCAGAGCATTTAACACTGACTGTTTGACTTCAGAAGCTAGGCTTTCATGGAAAACTGAAAAGATCTTCAGATGGTACAGGATAGCATTCAACAGTTCAACACATGATTTAAAGCGGAGTCTTCCAAGTTAGGCTTAGAATTGAAGTTTCGTTTTAGAATCTTTCAGATGTCCCAGACATGACATGGCCAGATCTTTGTCCGAAATCTTCCTCCTGGTGTCGAAGGGCAGCAACTGAAGCACCTCTTCGAGGAGGCGTGGACTGTGGACTGTACAGCATCCTCGGTTCCTAATGGTTCCTCCATCCCAGCGGAGCTTCACAGGCTGGACAGATTGCCAACATCCAGGTGCCCCACTCACGGAGAATTCTGAAAACATGTTCATTTGTTCGGAGTAAAAGCTGCTTGAAAATTCAGATCTTCAATATTCTCAAATTTTCTTCACATGTATCAATGTATCCATCCTGAGATCTTGTGGAAGGTTGACAATGGCCCGTTGCCTACTGCCACCATTGGCTATGTGCGACAGGCCAAGCCTGCAGCAGTTCGGGCTGCGACGACACGGATATATCCCATATGTCCATTCATATGAGGGGTTCTCAAAATGCGCGACCGCCACATCATCCAACACGAATCCTTTTTGATAGGGAAAGCAATGGTGTTGAGGTACTCCAAGTCGCATCCATTAAACAAATACAATTGAGAATTCATTTGCTCTTGGTTCCCCTTCAGAAACCTTGGGGAAATGCATCCATTTTTTTCGCATTGCTTTTACATTGTACCCACGACATACTGCTGGATCGACAGGGCGTCGGCTTTGATGCTGCTGAACTCTTCCATGGCCGGTATTTGCTGGGACATGAGCTCAAGGCCAAAACATCCGCATTGTGAAATTGGATTGCTGTAAAACAGTTTGCATAGATATATGCATGGCATAGATACATGTTTGTCTAGTCTAATCTATATCTATATCAGTGTACAACGATAGTAAGAATATATATATATAGACATACACATATTTATAGAGACATATATACATATAGACATATATATTACGAAAGCCAGCTAGCTGGCTAGTTGCTGTTTGCGAACGAAGTGAGAATAGGGGGTGTGGGGGGGGGTGGTTGCCGAAAGGGAACGAAATCTCGCCGTGCCCCTGTGTTGAGCG
>Ga0126342_10001023_pt1 | contig 36528 bp, 40 predicted proteins | sample Cyp1metagenome_FD_92528 | JGI IMG/M metagenome (GOLD analysis project Ga0126342, IMG submission 92528) | Coral microbial communities from Lord Howe Island, Old Settlement Bay, Australia - Cyphastrea 1 metagenome | ecosystem: Host-associated > Invertebrates > Cnidaria > Coral ... | reverse complement strand
GCTTGCAGAATGCTTGCAGAATGCTTGCAGAATGCTTGCAGAATGCTTGCAGAATGCTTGCAGAATGCTTGCAGAATCATCAATGAACTGTCGTTATAAGTTATAAAGTGTTAATCACTGATAACTGATGATCTTCATGATGCCTTCTCGGGGAAGTTCAGATCTCCCAGCAGCACAGTCGGGAGCTGCTTGCCCTTGACCATGTTTGCCAGGCAATCGGCAAATTCTCTTCGAGCAGGTCCGAAGGGAGCTCCGGGCACGTGCCTCAGACATTTCGGATCAAAGTCGCTTATGTTCGCTGATAAGCATTTGATATAGTACTTGATCTTGATATAGTATCTGATATTAGATATATTAGTATTTGAATGTATTTGATGTATAGGATTTGGTGGTATTTGATATTATTTGATACGTTATTTGATGCAATATTCGGGATGATGACAATTGGTATCGATTGATGTATCGCCAAAGGACGCTGTTACCACGCGCAGAGTCGTCTCACCCATCACTTGGAGCAGTAACTCTGTGACCACCTGCGACAAATCACACACGTGGACTGCATGGATTTACACTGTGTACTGCGAAAATATCAACATCGTCAACATTCACTAACAACACCTAAAACATGGTACATCATGGTACCTGAAAGTACGAGGATGCTGGAGGTGGGATGCAGTGGGGCCTTCTTGGGGTTCTCTATGTGAGCAGCATGAAGGACGACATCCAGCTTTTTCAGAAGCTTGCTATCGTAGACAATGACCTGTGCCAGTCAATCTTCAAAATCAAGCGGCGGAGCCACTGCAGAAAACACTGAAATGTTTGAAGTGATACTGATGTTGGCGGGTAATAGCGGCTAATGGTGGTTAATGGTGGTTATTATGATTGGTGACGGTCAATGTATAGTTAGCGTGCTAATTAGTACATCTTTGTTTCGTGTCCTAAAGCCTTAGCTTTTTTTTGGTCGTCGCTCTCCGCGGAAAATGCGATGCTTCCAACCCCATCGAACACGGCAGGGGCCTACATGGACCAGTCATGGACCTACCATGAATTATACCTCGTTCAAGGTAATTAATAGTGACATAATAATGGATGTATATATAATATGTATATAGTATGTATATAATATGTATATATGCTGTATATATGCATCTGAGATTTCATTTTTTCTGATCATCGACTCTCAATGAGATGCCTCCTGGTTCTTGTCCTGCTCTTGCCCACTGCACTCCATCTCATGGTGACCATGGTGACCCAAAGCTCCCTTGAGCTGCTCAAGCAACTCGGGCCAGCATTCTTGCAAACACAAAATGTGAAACTCCTTTTGCAGCATCTCCTGTATCTTTTCGATGATCTTGTTCTCTCTGGTTCCAGCCTCATGGTAGGTCGAAATCTCTGAGCCTTTTAGTCCTTGAGTGTCCTGTTCAATGTATTTGTAGTAGTTGCGATTCAGCACGTTCCATGAAGCAACCTTGATGGAGTGCTTTCCCAGCGTGAGCACAGCTGCAATTGGAGGATGGTCCGAGGGAAACTTCCAGAGCTCTCCGAGGCGTTTGGCCATGGGAAACTTCAGGGAGCCCAGCTTGCTGATGAGGACGGTCTCAACGGAACTTTCCAACAACAACTGGGCTTTCTGAAGACCTGCAGCTGTTGCAGCTGTTGCAGCTGTTGCGATTTCTTTCTCGGACTCCGGCTGTTTCTCGAAGAATTTCTCGATGTACTTCATGGCTTCGGCAATTCTGTGGCACCCATCCTCTGCAGCTTGCTGTTCTGACTTTTCGGACTCCTCGACCTTCTCAAGTGTAGACTGCAAGTGGCTTAAGCGCTGACCTCACCACAGAAAGGATGCAGTTTACAACATTCTGAAGTGTTGCTTCGTAGATGTTCGGAGAAAAACAAAAAGTAACAAAAAGCAACACAGAAACCAAAATCAATCGCAATTGACTAATTTATCATATATTCATCTCATTACTCATTTGTCAGTAAAATGAATGCCGCTGTGGGGCGAAGTGTGGAAAGATCCAGCCCTGGATCCTTTGGATACTCCGGATCCTTCGCATCGCTTCCAGACTTCATCGTGGTCATCGTGGTTGTGGTCATCCCGAGGTCTGCAGCTATCTGACTAAGCTCAGCGACCCCATCTTTCAGCGGTTTCAGGGCCTCCAGTATCTTCAGGTGCTCCGAATCCACATCTGCCAAGTAAGAGCTTCTCTCACATAGAGCCTCCACATACTTCATCGCATTGGGTTCCTCACCGGAATATTTCTGTAGCTTCTTCTCGATTTCCAGCAGTCCTTTTTCTTCGGCCTGCACAAATGTCTGACTTTGAACATCTTTGAAAATATCAAATAAGTCTATGCGGGAGGGGACTAATATGGGCTAATATTCTAATTGGCTTAGCGCACTCTGTTGAATTCTGCCAAACCTACTCTGATAAAAAACAAGCCAATGTCAAATGTGCCACATTGTGCCACCATACAGCTGGGGTACCCATGTGGGCCGTCCCGGCATGACATCGCGGGCCTCCGCCATGAGTGAAGACTGGTGAAGACGCGGAGACCTGACAGACTTTGGCAGCTCTGCAAGTGGCCAAAAGGCGTCTACTTCGCTGTCTTCCTCTCTGATCTCTCTGGTTCACTGGGGCAGCCATGTTGTATTCCACATATTTCCACTAATATACGATCATTACATCATGAAGATTCACACAGCAAGGCAGCAAGGCTGACATACAGGATATGAACGTATCACCTACATCGCACCTCGGAGATCCTGGGAGCCTTGACCGATGGACGCTTGAGCCAAGGCAGCCAAGGCAGCCAAAGTTCCCGGGAAAAGGATGGGAAAAACGGCAATGCAAACGATGAGAAAATTGCAGAGGCAAAGAGTTCATGATGCTTTGGATGTGGTTCAACTTCCATTGGAGAGAGCGTGTACGGGACAGAATTGTGCGCATGGAGAGAACCTTGCACAAAACTTTACTATACCGACTATACCTATTCTTACCTGTCCCTACCTTTCCTTTGGGATTATCACAGTATGAAATGAAATTTGGCTAATCTAAATCTGGTGTATGACTTGTATGAACATCTTCCAATCATTGTCAATTCCGAAAAAATCTGCATCTTTGTTGCAACAAATCTGGATTCAATGCATCTCTCACATCCCGTGAAATGTGCGGCTTTTTTTGTGCACCCTAAACCGATCTCGGTGAAGCTTTGAGAGGAGCCTCTGTGAAACTGCGGTCATGAGATATCAACGACCTTGGCTGTGGCTTTACAGCGATCTTCACCAGTCGACGATTTTTGAGGCCCGTGCCGGTGCCACTTCGTGCCTACAGGCATCACTCTGCACTAATATCACTATTGTTGCGCGTTCACATGATGACTTGACACACCCTTTTTGGGTCTGTTTGCCCCATGCCCCAACCAAATGTTGGAAAGACACATTCTTGAAATATCTTGATTTATGTCTGATTTTTTCATGGCTCAAAAATGTCACAATGGCTTTGTTTCTTTGTTTTTCTCAATGTTTCACACATGTTTCACACATGTTTCACCTGCGCCAAGTGCGTGGGAGGTACGTCCGCCTCCACGACCTCGGTGAATCGTCTGTGGGGATCCATCGATCCATCCGTGGTGATCCTATGGAGATCTAGGTGGCCAACTCCAGCGAGGGCAGTACTGGGTGGCAAGGAATTTTCCAACGCCTCTGGAAACGTCCGAAAACATCAGTTGAAACATGCTTCAAACATGCTTCAAACTCTAGAAATATGATGAAATATGCTCAAATACTATGTTTCAACCACATTCTACATGTCCCTGTTGTGCTGAAAATGTGCAAGCACAAAAATGAAAGAACCAATTCACTTGTTGTTAACAGCGTCGGGGCTGAATTAATGATCGTGGCATCCATGAATCTTGCCTGTAGCGCTTGCACCTGCAGCTCAACCAAGCTCTCAAAACTCATCCCCAAACTGCCAATCGCATTAGCCGCATGTAAACGATGTAATTGGAAAGCAATGCAAAAGGCTTGTATCACGAAGCATTACGAACTATTACGAAGCTTTTGTGAATCACATTGGTGGCCACGGAAATCCCAAAACACTGTGCCATGTAACTGCTAGAGGGCCGCTAGGGCACTGGCAGTGCGTTGTAGAAGCTGAGTCGTTGCCACGGGACTGAGCAGCAATCACCAAGCAGGCGAGTCTCAAGGTGGTTTGGCTGGTTTGCTTCGAGTTTCTTTGTGAATTCTGTGATTGTCAAGATTCTTAAGATTCTTGAGCTTCTTGAGCTTCTCTCCTCTTGACATTCCTGACTTGTTCTGTTTCATAGCTTCTCTCGGTGGTATTCTGTCTCTTGATGTCTCTTGTATACTGTATGCTTATGGACGCCTTTTCTGTATGTTCCAGAGTCGTTGCAGAGCGATCGGGACTGGATCCAAAGCTTCGCAAAAATTTTGCAAAGCACAATTCTCATCCACATTCCAATATGACTGGTTGAACTGGTTGTTTTTTGTTAATATTTTATTTTCAGTAGCTCAACAAAAGATCCACGTTTCCGTTTCGTTTGCTCAGAGCCAAACTCCAACTCACCCTGGCAGCGCTCTCAGAGCTTCATCTTGATGCTTTCAATATCTTTCGGAAATGAACATGAGTCATGCCAGTCATGTTCATTTCATGTTCATTTCATATTCATTTCATGTTCATTTCAGATTTTACAGAGCTTCAAAAAACAACATGCTGATCCTGCTGGCAACGGCTCGGATCGGATGGATCGGATGGATCGGATGGTGCCTCTGGAACGGCTGCGTCAGCTGCAGCTGCGGCCTCTGCTCGGGCCTGCTACAGACTCAGGATCACTGAGGATGACTCAGGATGACTCAGGATCAACCTTGACATGTCTTGACATGTCTTGACATTCTTCATATTTCTTCATATATTTCTTCATATTTCTTCATTCTCCATTTCGGAAGAGTTGACGAGGCCTGCTGTCCTGCCTCTGTGTTGGCCCAAAGTTCCTGTGTCACAGAACTCTTCACAGACAGCTGAAGGCTTATGAAGGCTTATGAAGGCTTATGAAGGCTTATGAAGGCTTATGAAGGCTTATGAAGGCTTATGAAGGCTTCGTAGGTCTGCCTCTTGTGCGACTCCGGGGCTCTTCTCCACATCTCTCTCATCTCTCTCATCTTTTGCATCCTGCGAAGAAAAATGCCTTTGCCATGTGCAAAATGATGCAAGTGATGCAGCGAAGTGTAAATCCATTCACATTCCATTCTGCAAAGTTGATGAAATTGGCACATTTTCATCAGTTCGAGTAATTTTGTCAGCTCCTGTGGCTCTTCCTGTCGTGCTGTTGCCTCATGCAGTGACATCCGTGACACAAGCAGAGCTTCGTCCAGCAAGTTGGCACCTCCTGCGGTCGCTCCGACTTCCACGGCAAAACCACAGGGACCTGCATCCAAAATCATCCAAAACCGATATGAACATGTCCTATGCTGTCATATATATATATATGATATGTCATGGAATGTCATCCTTACCCCAAGATGTCAGTGTTTACAGCAAATCCAAATTAAATCATGTGGGATCCCGGCATCCGGTGAAGCCAGCAATAGGCGAATCAGAGCTGGTAACTGAAGAACCAACCTGGGCCGACTTAAAAAATTCGCCGTGGCAAAATCACCATGCTATTAGTAGGTAAACCATCTATAAATGGGCCATCTATACCATGGCTATGTTAGTCATAACCAGAGGGTATATGGCAAACGACGATCGAATGAATCGAATATAGTCGAATGAGACAAGTCTTCTCTTCCTCGTCTTCACAAATGGCTGCCGCTACATCTCCTCACACCACACACCTCTGCATGATGCAATCTCAACTTCTCTTTTGGCAGAATCCCTCATCCTCCTAGATCCTTGAAAATCACCAAGCCATCTCTGATTTCCTATATATTACATACTATATTCCTATATATAATAATATATATTGATATATATATATATATATTGTACGTATTATATATATATACGTATATATTATATGATATATGTGTGACTGTAAATACTTGTCTCTATGGCCAGTCTCTCGACATCCCAAGATTCTGTCCAGTCCTGAGGATCCAACCAAAGTAATCGACCCGATGTGCAAAAAAAACTGCCCACCTTTGTAGGATTCTGACCGCATCAAAATGTCTCACTGAGGTATATTAAGGTATATTAAATTTCATTAAACATAGTATATATTAAATATATATATATATAAATATAGTATATTACTCATATTACGATGTTTTCTTCGTGCTTTCTTCATCTGTCAACTTCCCCACCTTGTCTCCATAATGTGCCCAAGGCCTCAAGTTGAGCAACGTTTTTCTGGTTTCATGGCTGAAGCTGACGTTCATTTTGTCCCTATGGGCAGCATGCAACATGGTTGCTGAGATTCAGGCACAAGCTCAAAGGCAACGTCTTCCAAATATGCCTGGCCAATGGATCTTCTAAAACTCTCCATGCAAGTGGATCCAGTGAGGCCCAATGGTTTCGATGTTTCAACTTCTTTTCCGATCGGCTAGTTGCTTTCACATTCGCACACTCTGGCCGTTGAAGAACTTGAAAACTATGTTGAACACACCTAGACATAGAGGACACAAAGATTTGGAAACAGATATCAATGATAGTCAAAGAGTATCAATATATGGGTTGCAGCCGCACCTCAGGGCTCAAAGCCAGACTGAAGATCAACACGACACCAGATGCAACGAGTAGGGCAGCAGGCACGGCCATCTCAGGCAGGCAAGGGATAGGCAAGGGTAAGCGTGTCTGGCAGATTCTGGCAAATGGTCAAACAACATCTTACTATATCTTACTGCTTGAAATATCTGTTACTTTACTAACTACTATCATCATCTATCATCATTTATCATCATTTATCATCATCTATCAATTTTGTCGTTCCATAGAACTGTTGGTTTTTCTGAGCCGCGCTCCGCGAAGGCTTCAGTGGCACTCCGTCGCTGGAGCCCGGCAGCCGCACCGAAGAGGCCCAAGGCCAAGGCCGACAGCGCCACCAGAATCGGAGGCACCGGGAGCAGCTCATGGAGGATCACCTGGCGAAGAATCTCCTGGAAGCTGTTGGAAACTGTTGAAATCTATTGGATGTTTGTGGTAGATTAGATCAGCTCACAATATGAAGAGAAATACTGATGTGCTCAGAACTTCCTGAGGTGACTCTTCGGCCAGGGCACGAAACAATACGAAGTGATTTGTAACTTCTCAGTCAAAACAGGCTGGATCTGCCAAGAGCAAATCGCCAAAGAGCACAGCCAACCTGAAAGCTTCGCTTGCTACCCAAATGGATCGGGATATTCTTCCGCAAGGAAAATCCAACGCCATCCAACACCAAATATATTGCCATCATCCTGGAAGCAAAATCAGTTCATCCCACAATTGATCAGGTCTCAGCGTCGCACCCTGCTCCAAGCAGCAGCCGCAGGCCATCCGCCCTTGCTATATCACAAAGCAATCCACAGCCACCGCCAGGTTCTTTCTGAGAGGCTGACTTTGCGTACAACACATGAAAAGTCAGTTCAGCAGTAGGAATCTGGGTAGATCTGGGTAGTTTCACATAGGTGTCTTGGTTGGACATTTGGCCAAATCTGTCTATACTCAGGTTGATGCCCTTGCCATAGAAATGCCACAGCGATCACCATGGTCAGAAGCCCTGCGAGTGCAACAAGCTGCAAGACAATCGATAGAAACTGATAGCAACTTGACCGTCCCGAATCGCTTAAAGGATTATTTTGAAGCTATGAAGTCCCCTAAGATTCGTTTTTCGTTCAGGAGACAACTTGAATACATCCTCACTGAAGTTACTCTGAGTCTTGATGCGGATGTTCCTGCAAGTATCACCAGCAGAGCCGGAGGAGAGCCGACCAAACGGAGGAAGTCCTGCACAACGCACGCTGCAACTTGCTGCAGCTTGATGGCTAGATGGATCACCTCATGTTCTATACGCACTACGCTTACCGTATATTCTGTCAGACCTCTAATTTTTCACAAGTGATTAACGCCTTTGGTGCCTTCTTGCAAGCATGTTTTCATCTGGATATTCGCCTTGAAAGCTCCAGCCACCAACACCGGCACAATGACCAGGGTCGCAAACGCGAAACCAATCGCCTCACGTACCAATCGTCTGGGTACCAAGGGGGACAATTGGGAATGATACTGTGATATACTGTGAATGGAAAATCATGGAAATGGATATTGAATGGATATTGAATGGACAGTGGTTCGGATTAGTTCTACAACCACCCACTCCATCCAAGACCAATGCCAGAGAAATCCTATGAGATTTTCATGTCTATCTTGCGGTTCTTAACATTTGAGGCTGTTTCGTCAATTTCCCGTCGTTCCAGATCCTATACCGCCTATACCATCCTATACCTTTAGATTCTGTCCAGTCTTGGCAGGATACCCCAATTCAGCACGTTCTCAATAGCATCGTTCATCCATAATCCTCCATCCAATGACTCTTCAGGGATTCCCACAATGGGTCATCAGAGGCAGTGCTGGAAAGAAAAAAAAAGCTGGGAAAGCTGGACTCATTTAGACTCTTGAAACATCTTGAAACTGGCTCATCGAAATGGAAGCGAAATGGAAGCGAAATGGAACTGATCTGCAACCTTAGTTGTAACATATTGTACCATCTGGTTATTTAACATAGCCATGGAAAATCACCATTTTTAACAAGTAAACCATCTATAAATGGGCCATCTATACCATGGCTATGTTAAATAACCAGAGGGTAACCAACATACGATATATGGCATATTAATGGCATATATATGGCATCCATGGTTCGGCCTGGCCGTCAGCAGGCGAGAGGAGAAGCAGCAAGCCCAGCAAGATGCTGCCGCAGGCCACGAAAAACCTACGCAGTTTTTAGGACGACCAGTGCATCAGAAATGTTGAGGAAATATGATATGAAAGGATTCTATATGATATGAAAATTATGAAAGGATTCTAAATGAATTCTAAATGGTTTGAGGCAGTTTGAGGCTGTGAAAATCATGAGGATATACAAAAATCGGTGATGTCTTTGAGATCTTTCAGGTGATAGATGTGATGGTTAGAGAAACTGGATCAAGGTGGCTTCATGCAGCAGTTGCTGCAGTCTCAACCCTCTCTGCCTGTTGAACATGTGTAGACAAGCCATCCACTGCTGCACTTGCAGTGAAATCAATCCAGCCTGATTGCACCACAAAGCACGAGGCAGTTTTCTATCATTGTCACTTTCCAAGTTCACATCTTCTTCATTTCTCTGTGCTTCAGAGTGCTTAACATCCTGTTTTCGTTCGTTTCTCTGCACATTTTGGGCTTCCCTGCCGTGCATGAGGCAAAGTCAGCCAGGCAGCGCTCCTCTCACCAGTTCCACTGTTGTTCACCGATGTCCACCGTAGGGTCATCAGCAGATGTCAGCAGTCAACGGTCATCATTTCCAAAGCGCCTGCGCTGGCATTGTCGACATCGCCTTGGTTCCGCAGTGAATTCCGTGTGAAACCCCAGTGATATGCAAGAAAAAGCGTCCAATGAAGATTAAATTTCACTTCCCAGCTTTGAAGTCCAAAAATCCAGAGAAGTGATGCCACATGGCACTAAAACAATGGATCTCAGTTGTGTCTCTACTATTCTCTGCACAAAAATCCTTTCTAAACTGCTGTATCTTCATTTGGAGGTTTCCTAAAATATCTAAAATGGCGGATCCCCCGAATCATCCATTTGAGGATTTTCCATGTCATGGAAACCCCCAGAAACCATCCAGCGATAAAGGGGTACCCCCTCTGGAACCCCCCCAGAAATAGCTTCACACTTCTCCTCTGTAGTCCTCACCAAGCCACTGCTTCATGTTTCTGATCTTCAAGCGCTGCATTTTTGGCCTTGGAAAGTTCAGTGCTATTTTGAGAAGGATCCCGTGCCAGTTTTGACACTTTGAAGATTCACTTTCATGAACATTCACTTCGAACTTGGAATCAGCATCCATCTACATATTACCCTCCAGTAAATTAACATAGACCCTGGCAAATAGGGGTTGGAAGACTAGTTTCCATTAAAAAATGGTGATTTTCAGGGTCTATGTTTATTTACCAGAGGGTACCAGGGGGTACATCTTCGCAACTTTTTCTGTCACATTTTCAGACCGGATCAACATGACAGCGATGACAGCATGGATCAGGGAAAGCTCCAGCCAAGGGGACGACCGCAACTTCTCGTTTTGCTGCAGCTACCGCTTCCTTGTCATCTGGTTGAATGCTGAAACAAACGAAAGAAACGAAAGAAATGAAACTCAGAAGATGCGTTTGAAGCACAAAAGTGTGCGACAGAACTGCATTTTGGATCATTTTGGATCATTTTGGATCATTTTGGGACATTTTGTCAAATTTGACAATTTTGACATTCATAAATTCATAAGCGTCATAACGATGTTGTAGTGCATTGATGGAATGGCTTTTCAACAGCACTGCTACAGGCCTCTTGTGCAGCAGTTGAAGACTGCAGCTTGAAATCCAAGAGCCTGCAGCAGATGATCATTCGCTTTGTAAACTCGCAAACCCCGCAACGTAAAAGAAAACAAGTGTGATGAAAATGATGTTATAACTTATAACTATATCCCATAGGATCCATGTATGCTATATATGGTAACATTTACCATCAATATACCCCAAATGTTAGCATATATACCATACATGGATCCTATGGGTATTTGAATTACCATCAAGAGCAAAACTGTCAATGAAGCAATGATAGGGGTATCAATATCATAGTGTACTTATCTGAATGCCAGCATCAATACCAATATCATTCAATATCTATACCATCTAATCTCTATGTATAATACATTGTAATGTAGAAACTATCAATATATGATATATAATCTATTGAATCTATTGTATATATCAATCCCATGTCACATCATGTCACAGAAAGATCCCGAAAGAACTGTGGCATACTGTGGCACAATGGCAGTCCACGGCAGGCCTCAGTTGCTCTCTGAGCTGATCTGCTTTGTCTTGCCACTTGGCCTGTTCCTCTTCTGCAGCTTGGGCGCGATCCAAAGAAGCTCTGCTTTGGACCTGGAAACCGGAGGAAACCGGCGGAAATATGGCAGTAGATGGACAGTACATGGACAATACATGGGCAGATAGGAAGTACCCAGAAGTTGCCGACATCTGGGGCATGTAGCAATTGACATGTTGAAATTCGAGGCTTGATGGTTTGATGCTCTACTTGGAACGGAACAACAGTTCAGGGATGTCTGAAAAACGATTCAAAACGCGTCCTTTCTAACTACGTTGATAAATGATGATTAACAGAACATGATAGATAGTTGTCATGATATATCAAGACTTGTACATTCTGCGTGTGCTGAGAACTTTCTCTCAGATTCTCTGGTGGAGGTCAAAAACAGCTGCACCTGCGACTCTGTGGCTTTTTCAGATGTGATCTTTGCACGTCCGACCAGTTCCAAAGCTTCCACCTGCATCTTGTGGTTTTCCCTATCCACAAAACATCAGAAAACAGAAACACATCTGATTCACCATTCACCTGAAACCACAAACGAAACCCGCACTGGTCTGAACTTGTTCATCCTAGTCGCGGCCATTCGCTGCTTAAATCTTCTGTGTCTTCCGGACATCAAATCTCGGTTTACCACTGTGTGTCACTGCGTGTCACTTGTCACTGCCTCCTTCTTTTGTCTCTCTGAAGTGACATGGGCAAGGATCTCCAAGCACTTCTCGTGGCTAGAACTGGCACCAAAGATGACAGCAAAGTAACCTGTGGGATTCGTGAAACTGCAAGGCTAGTTCGACTATGTTCGACTCGTTCTGATCTGCACCGGACCCTGAACAAGACTCTTCAAGACTGAAGTGAACAACTCACAAAACAATCCACTGAAAAATCTGAAAAATGAACAAAGCGGATACATGCAGACACGCTGTTCGCCAGTGATCGGTTGATATCAGTTGATAGTTGAATCTCGAGGCCAGGGTGACCAGTTCGCATCGCTCCCATCGCTTTGCCTGCAGACCTTGATGCGATCGAGCTTCAAAAAAGTGGCTGCCCGGCCCAGTACCCTTCAAGACCTTCAATTGATTTCAATTAAGCACTTTTAGTAAACTGCTGTGGACATGCAATGAGTATCAAGTATCAATCCTACAAATACCACAAATACATGCAAATATCTCTCTGTTCATATCCTGTCATACTGTAGCTACAGGAATAAATTCAACTATAGGACAACCTAACTGTGTTTCACAGCATTCTTACCAAGACGCAAGTCCAAGCTGAACAAGGAGCAGCGACAATGCCCTTAGTGTATCCAGCAAGCCAGTCCAAAAAGTTCAATTTTCCTATGCTTGGCCTGGCTGACAATTGCAAGATCAGCCATGGCTGGTTCCTACATCTCCATGGCTGGTGCCGCTATGCGGATTCACAATGACTGTTGCAAGGGCCGCAAGGGCAATGGCACAGAAATTCACCAATATCCACACGCAAAATATACAAATGTCATCCGTTTAAATGACACATCACCATCCATTGATCAATCATTCCTGAACTGCATGACGGTTACACCAGTTCTTTGCCGCACCTGCGCAGCATCATTGCGGATGGAGCTGGACCTGCCTGGAAGTTGTGAAGATTAGCGGTTCGGATCCGTTCGGCCATTCGGCATGGATGATCGTTGTACTTCAGAGATCACTTCTGAGGGTCGGGCTCATGTGAGCTCGCACTCGTCCCAATTGCGAGAAAACTGACATAAAGATACATAAAGATACATAAAGGACAATTCTCGAACATTGCTATGGAATTGCTGAGCTGGAATGTATTGGTATGGATATGGCAGGGTTCGAGGTGGTTTTCAGTCGCCTGAGCCACACGGAATTTGTGTCTATTCCTTGGGTCTATGGTCAGTTGGTAACTTCTGAGCCAGCACAGCAAATGGAGAGGCGCCCTTTCTCATGGCAAACAAGTTGATACAAGTTTCTGAAGCGGGGCTGTTGGTTGTCCTTACGGATTCTCACTCCTCACATTTGAATTGCCCTATTAATTCCCTCCCTTGAATAGTTCCTCTGGACTTGGCGTATTGAAGCCAATCTGAACGCAGAGAAAACAGCAAGAGGCTGGAACCGCAGGTATAGAAAAGAGAAAGCCGCTGAGAAACCAACCAAGACAAGAGAGCTGACCTAGCCACAAGAGGCAAAAACCTTTCCTGAAAATAAAGAAACACATAGGCTGCAAGAAACACAGGCAAAGGCAAACATTTGAAATGCAGCGCCTTACACAACCACCAAGGCGGACACAAGGATATGAAAAAACAACAAAGACAAACATTCAAACAGAGCGAAAAGATTCAGACGAGATGATGAAGATAAAACGATCTTGATGACGACGACGACGATGGTGATGATGATGATGGTGATGATGATGATGATGATGGTGATGGTGATGGCGGTAGTGGCGCTAATGAAAATAATAGTAGAGATGATGATGTTGAGAATAAGATGATGCCGCAACGTTTCTTGTGCCTATGTTTGCTTTCATGATTTTGTTGCGAACCATCCGATGAGGGACTCAAAACCGTGAAAAAGGAAGGTCCTTGGGGAAAAGTAAACTTCAAAGCATGACTCCACCATGTCACTGCGCTGGACTGAAGTTGGAAGGTACAAATCAGCTGACTTTGAGGCAACCAGCATGCAGAACAATTCTATTTGGCATTGTCATCTCCCAGAGCAATACGCACCCCACTCATTTGCAGTTTGGCAGTCCAATGACACCCCGTCCTATGTCTCTAGATCAGTCAGGGGCTTAAATGGAATAATATGTTGCAAACCTTTTGCACCAAACTTTTCTATTTGTCTCCTGATGTTTCCTTCCGGGAAATTCCTACTTTCAGCTTCCTTTGCGTGAACATCACTTGTTCCTGAGCACCTTTTCCTTTTCCAAAGTCTGTACGGCATCCTTCCAAGAAACTGGCTTCATAGAGCCAGTGGCAGTAGTAGCAGCAGTAGCAGCAGTAGCAGTAGCAATAGCAGTAGCAAAGCAGTAGCAATAACAATAGCAGCAGCAGTAGCAGTAACAGTAGCAGTAACATTACCAGTAGTAGTAATAGTAGTAAAAGCAGCAGCAGCAGCAGCAGCAGTAGTAGTAGCAGTAGTAGTAGCAGTAGCAGTTGCTGCTACTTCTTGTACTGCTACTACTTGTAGTACTAATACTACTAGTGTAGTACATTGTAGTACTAATACTAGCGCAGTTGCCGCGCTGGCGCGGGTTCGGCGCTGGCGCAGGTTCCGCTCTACTACTGCTGCTACTGCTACTCCTGTTGTTATTATCATTATATTATTTTTCTTAATTTTAATTTATCATTAACTATTAAAATTATGTATATTTATTACTGCTACTAGACTGCGACGGCTACTATTTCTACTACTACGAGGACGAGGATGACGACGACTAGCAGTAGTAGTACGTAGCAATGGCCATGGCCACTGCGAGGAGACAAGAAAATAAACGGCATGGCTGCCAAGGGCTTAAAACGAATATGGTTGATACTGTTGATACCCTGTTTTGAAGTCGATTTTTTCCGATCACCTGATTGCTAAAAAAACTAGACGACAACATGGGCCGAAAGAAAGCAGGAGAGAGGAGACAAGAAAATTACACAAAAGAAGATATTTGGGAATGATGAATGACGATGAAGAGAAGAAGAATCCGTGGCACAGCATGTTCAGGCTTCACACTCATAAGACTTCAATATGTTTGCTTTCCACTTGCAGTGGTCCGTGGAAAGTTATCCTTTCACAGCCGGCCAGAGAAACACGGAAAAAACATGAAAAAACATTCAAAATTCATCCAACTTCACCCTTAAACCATCTTAAACTGCTGGATGTGAAGGACTCTTTTTCCCACTGCAGTTCTGAGATCCGATCATTTCGGTAAACCCATCGCTTGCGAGCTTGTCACGCAAATTGCTATAGCGAAGGGCCGACCCTCACTGGTCGCATGAGTCAACAATTTCATTTACTTTTTGCATGTTTTTTCCTTTTCTATTTTTTTTCATTGCGGAGCCAGATTTCCCTCTTGGAGAAGCTGCTACGAAGTCACGCCGTCACAGAATGTCATAGAACACATGGCACATCATATTTTAGCATCCGAAACCAAAGGACACCAGGAGAAATACCTCAGTCGTCGAGGTATTGCATGTATTTGCATGTTATAACGTCTGCCACTGAATAAAGCATAGCGGTTGAGTGCTCAGAACTGTTCATTTCGGCAATCATGACCAGGTCAGGTGGTTTTGAATTCAGAAAGGTCGCCAGCAGCGCTTGAAAACCCAATGGAGATGCAGCTGACTGAAGTGTCTGCGCAGGGGAAGTCAGGTGCTCAAAATACGACAAAGTGACACTGCTGAGTTCGGTGGTACTTTCAAGGCATGTAGCAGAATCTAGCACTTCTATCATTCAGAGCGCATCGCTGTCATCATTCTCTTGAAAGCAAACAAACAACAGGGACAACTCGTACTAAAACTAGACCAGTACAGGGCATGACACATGCAAGACACAACTGGGCAGTTGAGTTTGCCTCGCGAACACGAGGAGGAAGACATGGTCTCTCTTCCGGCGAGCAAAACGCTGACCCTAGCTCACCTGTTTGGACAAAAATCGGAATGATCTGCATCTTGACATAAGACATCATCAGACACCAGTGAGAAGAGAAGGTATATGATATATAGATATATTGATATATATATATATTAATACATGTGTTTGATTGTTTTTGTATAGCCAAATGTCAAGAATTAAAAAACAATAGGAAGAAGAAGTTCTTTGGCTCTTGAGACCCTGCAAGGGGAGAATGCAAAGTTGAAACTCGGGGGAATGCTGCTTTCAATGAAATGTATGGCAAACCGCTGAAATGTTTCCAAGAATACAGTAAAGATCCGCAAGTTTTGTGCAAACCATGGCGACAAACATGGCTTTCATGGCGTCAGAGATAGTCAGACTTGCAGGATCTTGATGGATCTTGCAGGCGAGAAACGATTCAGCAAAGCCAAATGTGCCTCCAGCAGCGGCTGCACAGGCTGAGTTTTTTCAACCTGCACAGCGGCGCCACGGCCAAACTCAGCTAAGGGAAAGAGTCACCCAACTGATCCAACTGCAGCTTTTGTGCTGTGAAATACTTTGACTGAAAATTCACCTACGACATCAAACACTGAGACTCATTTAACTCATTTAACATCAATTATCATCAATTTAACATCACAATTTGTTTCTTCTGGGCTCTTTTTCCATTGCAGCCACCTTAGCCATCTTGAACGTCATTTGGAGTTATGGTGGTAGGCCATGGTAGGCCCCATTCCGGTGGTCCATTGGTCCATGGTGGTCCCATGCGTCCCCATGTCGCAAAAAATCGTGGATCCACAGTCATCCACCCGATCCACCCCCAGTTACATGTTGGTTAACATATATCTCTATAACTCATCGTGCTGCTCCAACTGAACATCATAGAAGGTTCACTGTTCATCACTATATATATATCATATATCACATATATATCACTATCATCCAACCTGGGAACCAACGTCCCGGGCCCCGACATGTCTCGACATGTCTCGACATGTCTCGACATGTCCCGGATGGCCTTGGAGGATGACAAGCGCTTCTCTGCAGCTCGAGTGTCACCACGCAACTGCCGCATCTGAAGCAACAGCTGTGCTTCCAATGACTCTGGCAGCTCCTGTAATGGGCTGATGGACTGATGGGCTGATGGCTGGTTAAGTTGAGGTATTTTGTGAAATCTTCAATACTTCAACTGGTGAGAAACACGTGGCACATCGTGGCACTGTGGACAAGACTCCGCATATATACACATATCAATACATATCCATATTATCTGTCAGATACTGTCAGCAATAACGAGCCATGACGGTTTGGATATTGCGTGATATTGCCATGAAAGACCTTTCAGAATCGGATCGTCTCTCGCGCTTGCGCCTTGCTCAAGTAGAGTTGTGTCATATGCCGAACATACTCCAGCTGAAGCGTCATTTCCTAGGACGGTTGAGTAAAACCAGATTGTTTCGTTCCGATCGGATGTAACATGATGTAACAAATCTCTGAGCTAAAACTGCCAGCCCAGCATCTACTGTCGAAGGGACTGCAGCTTTGGGATTTTCCAAATTCAAATGAAAGCCACCCAGAATGCTATCGCCCATCCTGCTGAGATTGGCCAGTGGTTGAAGTCTTTGCTGGAGGCAACATGAGGCAACCCTTGATGAGATCGTAAGAAGTCTAAATGCAAATACATGTCAGTCAATGAAGAAACTCAACCAATTATCTGACAAAGCATGCGTTTTGATTGTTTTGGGATGGGGTTGTCCCTTGTTCCAAAGAAAAGTTATATCTATCGAACATCTATGGCAGATGATGGCAGCCAAACGTCCCCCGAATGGCCCAGAATGGCCAATCAAAACACACCAGACTGAGGCTTGTCCTTGTGAGGAAGTCTCCCACAGTGAGGACAGAAGGCTTCGATGCATTTTTCTGCACTAGAAGGAGCTCCTGAAAACTTGCGCAACGCGTCCATTCCTATTGTGAAGAAACTGCTGGACGATGGTGACTCAAAGCAGCACCTTTGTTTGGCTTCTTCACACCGACTGAGAAGCTATGTTCTGGCCAATGAATCCAATGAATCCACTGAATCCAAAGGCGCTTCGAAAGTGTCCTGCTTTCGAATTTGCATCAATTTCTTCTTCGACAAGAGCTTCTTCAACAAGGACTTGATCAGGTGCCTTGATATGCCAAACTCGCTATTTTTTTAAAAAAGTATGAAAACAGAACTTGCATCAATTAGAATCGTCTCTTGATGATCTTGATGTCTTGATTCATAGGATGCTTTACTTCCCTTCGGCTCGATGATGCGGTATCGTCCTCCATCCTATTGGAAATCCTTATGGGTGTATCAATCTCTATGAATTGACGACCATGCCCCAATCGGGTATATGATGATCCTTATCATGGACAAAATTAGCATATAAAATCTATACATATAAATCCCTGTCGATAAAGAACCAACTTTTTGACGTCCTTGCACACATGTTACCAGCCCACGATTTTCTCACCGAGCAGCTCACTGACCTGCGCCAGATCGATGCTGTTGATGGTATCTGCCTCGCCATCCACCACGAAAGGCAGGGCCTTCAGCACAAATCCAGGAGTCATCAGAGTCAAGTGGTTGTCTTCAATTGTTTTCCATATCCATCCAATGATATCTAGTGTCTGTAAACTCTGGCAAATACTGGAAACCATCATCAATTACCATCATCAATGATATCTACCATCATTTACCATCATCTACCATCATCAACCACCATTTCACAAAGGATGTCAACATCCATCGCTGCCGAAAACCCCGGGCCTCTGGTGGTGGTAGCAGCCCGGCTTTGGAAGGCCGTAGCAACGTCAGTAGAGCTTCCAAGGCACGGCGCTGAAGTGCCAGAGGCACTGGCTGCCTGGCCTGACATCATGGATGATATTATGATATATATATATCATGGTTGATGGTTGATTAATGGTGGTTAATGATGGTTACTGATTTTTTAATGGTTGATAATGGCAAATGATGGATCCATGATCCATGATTCTTGATCAGATAATGTGATTTTCACTTCGTCAAGCCACCTTTGAGGAATTCCAAACGGCAGCACGGTGCACGTAGTGATTGTGAATGCCGCCAATCCAAGGAACTAAGCCTCAGTCTTAGACGTCTTCGACATCTTCGATTTCATGAGATTTCCACAAAGTCACTATGACACGGAATTGAAGCCAAGCAGCTTATTCCAGTGTAGAGGGCCTCCCTGGCAGGAGGCATGACTTTCTTTGCTGAGCAGTACAACTGGCTGTTTCATGCTGTTTCCAGGTCTTTGAAATAACTATAAATAACTCAGATGACTTTCTCAGGTTGGGTTTTCGGTTTCCAAATGTTTCCCTGGCAGTCTCTTGACAGTCCCGGTCAAGCCATTCGGGTGTAGCTTGTGGCCTGAACAAAGACTTGACAGCAGCTCCATAATGTCGCCATGGGCCATCCACCTCAACCAGCACCAGCACCGATGTTGCCACAAGAACAGTAACCTCCAGACCTTTTTTAAGGACATTCGAACGGACCCGAAAAAAACTTCAGGAAGATAAACAGCATGGGATCATAAGAACCCTGAGCATATTGCAACTAATATGGCGACCATGCGGAGCATCAGGTCATATCAGGTCGTCCGAACCTGGACAAAGGTGGTGTGCAAGGACTTCTGAGCTGCTGCCAAACGTTCTATTCGATCCTCTTGGAAGGCGACTGGGTCCTGCCAAGTGGAGTGACAATAAGTGTGTGGCAAGCAGGAAATGACACAAGGCTTGTTCAAAGTATTGAAAGTGTAGATTGTGAGTGTTCCATTTTACCAGGTGGACTTGCCTTATTGTTGTGACAACAAAAGAGAGTATTAGGAGATCTGAAAGGTCGTTTAAAATCCAACATCTGTGGTGTTATAGTATAATCTACAATTGACCAGGGAGTGTACATTGTGAAGTGAGTGAGACATAGAGACTTGAAACTGGAGACGATCTTTAAGGCACGAAATTCCTAACAAAATGGACTGAAAGCAGCAAGTTCCATGAGCAGTCGCAGAAACACAAAGCACAAAGAGCATCAGATAGTGGCACACGAGCGCAAGAGAAAAGCTAAAGCATATTCAAGCATTGTTCTGAAGTTAAAAATTGCAAAATGAGAAAGCCAAATGAGAAAGCGTAAAGATGCAAACTGAAGTACATTACTGTATATGAAGTTATCATTTATCATGGCTTATCATGGTCAACTTTTTCAGACCTTCCGGGTCCTCTCCCAGGTCTTCCGCCATGCAATATGGATCTTCACCCTCCACATCACTGTCGTAGCACACGTCGAATTCTTCTGCTTCTCCTCTGATATCATTCAACCTCAACTGGCTGGGCACCTTCTGGAGGTTAGGCATGGCTACTGTACATCTCAACATCCGGTACACATCAAACACTAGGAACTATTCATCAATATTCATCAATAGCATATCTCTGGTTCATCCCAAAAATCATCCCCTCAGCTCATCCCAAAGATCCTTGGTTAAAAAAACCAGTGAACTAGGAACTATTGAAGCATCAATAGCATATCTCTACTGACTCTACTGGTTCCCAGAAATAATCCCCTCAGCTTTATCAATTGGGATCACCAGTGAAACCATGTGTGAAACCATCAGGGCGGATGGAACTGGGATGTGGCAAGATGTGGCAAGCAGCAGAACTGTAGCAGAGGCCGGGTCTGGGGCCTCACTGTAGCCGTAACGGATGGCCAATTGATCCTGGGCTGAGCAGCTGAAAAGTGCCATCTTGATGGGGTCACATCCGGGTACACTATGGTCGATTTATATACCCCGAATCCATCCAAATCCATCCAAATCCACCGTAGTTGATCATCGAATATCAAAATTGCAGGAATTCGCAATTTTCAGACCCAAATTAGATAAAAACTTAGCACTCAGCCACTCAGCAGCTGAAAATCATGGAATCATGGCAATCGGATGCGAAATCGCATGAAATCGCATGAAATCGCCAGGAGTCGTATGCACCGATCGTCGGTGGGAAGATGTGCACGGGCGTGTTGTTCTTTGGGAGATTCAGGGGGACATAGTCCATGATACCTAACCCACGAGGAAACAGGAAGGCCGCTGTGGTTTGGATGGTATAATCAGTTTACTTTGTGTAGATATGCATCATGCCTCATGCTGTTCTAAGTTTTGCCTCAGTGACCAAAAAGAGTGATACTTAGTCCTGTAACAAAGCCATGAAATCATCCTTGATTGTTTCTTTGTCAAGAGGTTCAATAACATCTTTCAGCAAGGTACTTGCAGTGATGCTATGCCTTTCGGTACAGCTGATGTTCTGCAAGCACTTCTGCGTGATGGCAGTGCTGCCCTTGAAATTGTGCCTGCCGAGATGTATGCGTCAATACTGGAGTAGCAAAGAAATTAAATTAACTGGTTCAAGGCTTCCCTTTTACATTTTTGCCCAAAGCAGTCTGTTTTTTCTGAAGAAATCTACAGGAACTCAAAACATATACTGGGTTCAGGAAGAAACAGTCACCACCACACTTTTGAAGAAGCACAGTATAATCAGTATAGCCAAACATCTCTCGTTTGCAGAAAAAAATGGCGCTGGTCTGAAGTCGACACGGCATTCTCGAAGCGTTGAAGCCTGAGCCCCAAGATGTGGCCCATTTCATGCATGATGACACTTCGAAGCCCTTCGCCCATCAACACCTGCACCATCGACAAGCATGACAAGCATGACAAGCCAAATCCACAGGCACTTCAAGGTATTCCTGCTGAGCTTGGGGAAAGCATGGGAAAGGCCAATCAAACGTGCACTGAATGTGGTTCAACACCGTTGAACACCGTGCCATTTTTACAGTCCGAACGAACACCTCCAGCTGCGCTTCCGTCATGGGTCCAATGGCAGCCAAGAGCAAAGGAGAGATGCCACGCGTCTGCAACGCACAGAATGTTTCAAAAGAAACATTTTGTATTTTCTAGATGCACATCTGACCAAGCCGATTCAAGTTTCCACTTGTACTGTCAACCCCGGATTGACAAGACATAGTGATAAATGAGTCATTGTAACAATCAACATTGGCACTCTCCATATACGAAAAAAAACAGGGCTTTATCAATTTATCAATTCTGGGTTAACATTGCAGTATCAATTGATATCAACAGCTTTGACCAAACTTTTCCACCTGTCTGAGAACAAGGGAATCGCCGGAAAAGTCTTGTGCCTTTTGTTGCCTGGCGGAGCGGCGGATTCTGACCCGCTTTCTATAAAATGCAGTGGGAATGGTTGATAGAAATGCAATGAAATAGAGCCAACCAAACTTTGGGCCGTCAAGCGTAAACCTGACAATAATTTTGTCAAACTATGTCCTTCCAATAGAAACAGAACAAAATGAACAAAGATCTATCTGTTGAATCTGTTCTATTCTTTTCTCTTTCTTGGATCTTCCAGGCCCAGGTGACTCAACTGTGACTCATCTGTGACTTGACTTGACTTGGCCGGTTTCATCCGGTTTCATCCGGTTTCATCCGGTTTCATCCGGTTTCCAAGGCCTTTGGACTCGATCTTTCTTCAAACGCCTGATGGAAGGAAAATGCTTTTGGGTCAGCAGCTCTGTGGGGCGAGGATGATGCAAGTCCCAAGGCATTCACACGAATCGAACAGCTTCACATGTTTCACCACATGTTTCACCACATGTTTCACCACATGGTTTATATGTTTTACATGTTTAGCACATTCATTTCTTTTAGATCTGAAGTATTCCGAAGTTGAAGCGTGTCAGTTCTTCCGAAAAAACTTGAAGTGTCACTGAAAAAAATCCACGCCTTAGAGGCCGGGCTTCACGGAGCTGTCCGTGGGATCCATGGAGGCTACTAGTACTACTAGACCTCTCAGCAGATTCTCATGATGTCAGGATATGTCAGGTATAGCATCAAAGTCAGTGGTGATTCTCGGCTTAAGCTCTGACTAAAATGACTTAAATATATTGCCAAAGTCTGTAGAAAGAGTGGTACGGCATACTGCCGGCAGTATGACCACAACAGAAAAACATCGCACCCGCAGCGCCTTGTAAAAAGGTCCACACGCTCTGCATGAGTCACGTTGGGGGCCAACAAATCCAGCTCTTTCAGCCATGCCCAAACCCAGCCTCTCAGCCATGGCGAAGTCCGGCCAAGCTGCTTGGTGAATAGACAAATTCAAAGTGCAATGCACACAATGATCTGACAGAAAAGCGTTTCATAAAGCTTCTCTCTGCATGGAACTCAGTTCCACAATTTGAAACGCTTGCCAAAGGCTGCCAAAGCGTTTTCACTGAATTCATGGGTTGTACCAGACTTCACTTCAAAACGAACACTGAAAGTGTTACAGAAAGTGTTACTGTACAGAAAGCATCAGAAAGCTGGCCAAAAATCCACCGTGCACCGTGCCTTCACCCATTCGAATGTCCGCCTTGATAATCTCTCCAGTCCGTGGATCAACCTGCCATGGTCGGCGCAAGGCAGGAACCAGGCGGCAGCTAAATATCCGTGGATTAATGGGATATGATTGGATTATATTGGAATTATATTATATATATATATTATATATATTATGGATTATATTGGATATATTGGATTGCAGATCTTGTTAGATATTGAAGAAGTATGGTTACCCAGCGAGGCTGCCAGATCTGCCAGACACTGACGTCACTTAAATCTTCTCCCCACGGATGTCTGGCAGAAAAATCCGTGGCCATCCGTGGCCTTGGCATCACCTTCGCTGGAGACCTCATCGGAGATGGACCAGGAAATGGTGCTGTACCGAGCATCTGCCTCGGAGCTACCCTCTGGTAAACTAACATAGCTATGGAAAATCACCATCTTTCATGGGAAAAGTCACAATAAATTGTCATTTTCAATAGCAAACTGTTAAATTACCAGAGGGTATGCGGAGCTATGCGGAGCGTCACAGCTGTTTTTTTCGCTGATCTCCAGCTGCACCGAGGTTTCGACCAGGTCGTAATCCGTTGGCCAATCCGACTCTTCAGGGAGGATTGCCTGAAATCTCATTGAAATCTCAACATATTCTCCAACTCAACGTAGTCCTTAAGCTATTATAAGGTGTAGACATGTGTAGACATTAAAAATCGTCAAGTTCATAAGAGATCCAAGAACCACTTCCAAATTCCAACTTTGGAGGTGATGAGATGATCTCAGATGATCTCAGATATATGATATATGTGTATCTTAATATGACATTATATATTATGATGATAGGATATAGTAACATATACATATGATAATCATATGATGATATGTTCTGCTTCAGTCACCACATGTCACCACTATGGCTGGCGCCTTGACGAAAGCAGGTGTACCCAGCAGTGCGAAGCCAGCGTTCCAAGCTTCAACGCCCTCCTTCACCCAGATCCGCCAGCGAGAAGGCACCGTAGGATCCACATAGATCCTGACCAACTGCCCAAACTGAGAAACTGCCAAACATGTTTCCCAAGATTTCCTTGGATCGCAAAGGATTTTTGACCTGTTAGATATTCCATATCATTGTTTTTTAAAGTTGTTAAACACATATTCAAAGATATTGAAAGAGATTATACATGGATTTCCTTTGCATTCGAACTGTTCGTTTGAACTTCTCACCAAATAACAAACATGAGGAGACTATGAAACAAAAGTATAACAACTTGACATAACCTGACCACATCTAACCCTCTACATGCCTCATATCTAATCGCAGGGTCCAGAATGGTCCAGCCATGTCCTGATGGTTCGGTCCACCAACTTTGCCAAATCCCATCGCCAAATCACGGAAGTTTCCCGGTCCACGGCCTGTCAACCGTCCAACAATGAGCCAATGAAACTACATGACCCATAGAAATAGATGGTTTACCTGGGTTTACCTATTAATAGCATATGGTGATTTTCCATGGTGAACTGTTAAATAACTACATGAACATAAATTAAGCCATGACTTTTCAGCAAAGTGCCTCACTGGGCAGGGTCTTCACGTCTGCCGAGTGATATCCGATGTCTGTGAAATCCTGGGTCATCTGTTTGGCTTCGGTCGATGTTTCACAGGAAAGTTTCCTTTTGAGACATTTGGACTTCGCTCTGAACAACAGTCATTTAAGCAGATTCAAACATATGATATACCTACCAGGCATCTGGTTATGACTAACAGTTCGCCATGGAAAATCACCATGCTATTATAATAGGTAAACCATCTATAAATGGGTCATTTTCCATGGCTATGTTAGTCATAACCAGAGGGTATATGATATATGTGTTGGATCAACTGGCTTGTTGGTATCGTAAGATCATTTTCGACTTACGAGTCTGCCACACGACTGAAAAGTTTATGCCAAGAAACTGAGGTAAAGTACAGCAAACGATCATCGGCTGCCCGGGTCATCATGGGCTTCGCAGGAAGAACCTGCAAAGAGAAACCCAACGTCACCGGCACGACGCTCAGGTACTCCACCGTGAGGTCCAAATTGGAAGGGAATGCCTGGCAGATGGTACTGGGATGTACTGGGCAAGTAGGTCCAAGTTGAGAAACACATTCTCCAGACTCATTTTCCACGGTAACAGCACTGTACCACTTCCAGACTTCCAGGTCCATATATCCACAAGCCACAAGGTGGAGAAAATCTGGGAAACATGTGGGACCATGTGAATCCAGATCTAACTTGGACAGTCCCAATCTGATGCATTCATCTTGGCTCTATGCAACCTGTGAGTTGATGATGCGGTAGTTGACGACTTCTCCAAGTTGAAAGGTGTAGAACATCTTGGCCACCTGAGAATTCATTGAGAATTCACATTCTGCGAGGACATAGGCCACATATTAGGCTACGAATCTTGGACTTCCCGCCATGAGAGTCATGACTGTCAAGTGGCCGGGTTATTCCAAGTCTAATTCTAAAAAATGATCCTTTGACTTGTAACTGTATCTGCCTGTCTCTGCCTGTCCGTGTACGCTTTGGACTTGGAAGATCTGATGCTTTGTCATTATTTTATACAAAATTTACCATATTCTACCATATTTTATCCAACATTGTAACATTGCCATGGGAGACTTCCTTCATTTTTTTTTAACCGCGGTATTTCGAAGCCAGTTCCGAGGCGCCAGTGGTGACACGTCCACAACGACATTTTGATCCAATGGAGCTGGGCATGGAGAGATTGGCAGCACATCCAACCAGCCATCGCCTGCACCTCTCTGGACAGCTTCCTCCAGCGCAAACTCCCGGAGTCATACGGAGTCATAACATCTTTGTTTTCTATGATATCAATAACTCAATCAAATAACTATAAATTAGAGTTATACAACTCAATACATCAAGATATATATAATATTTCATATATTTCAATGATATCACATGATTGAACAGCTGTTTCATTGATGTTTCTTGGCGGTGCAATGATGGTCCGCTCCTGGGACTCCACGTCAGAGGTCCGCAAAGCCATCTGCGGTTGGTAGACGTTGACCACTGACCTGCGAACAAATGTAATGTCTATATTACACGTTATATATATATATATATATATATATATCAATTATATCATCTATATTATGGCTGTAATGTATATATATATCATCTATATCGCTGATATCACATGATATAACTATATTATAGGATATGATGGGTCTGCCTGAGAATATGCTACCCCTGAATTCATTGGTTTATCAATGCTTATCATTTCCGCTAGTAACGTCATGTAACATTGCCATTTTTTGGGGTGCATGGCCCATTTTCAGACACAGCCATATACCGTAGCGTGATATCAATTGATACCCTTTCCATCCATTTCCTCTCGATGTTCAGCTGGCTAGTCAATATCCCCCTTGTATGGCTAAGGCGGCTAAGCAACCTTTACCAAGTTCTGTGTCTAGAACATATTTAAGCAACACAAGCCAATGCTATACCTTGTTGATTTGTGGTGCACTATCATGTTGAACTTATTGATGTCTTGCAGCTCTGCAATGCTTTCAGGGCCGTCGCTTTCATGGCCTTAGGTTCACTGAGATTTTGCGGTGCGCCTTGCACGGTCCAGCTCAAGTTCAAGGTAAACGTCGGTGTTCTGCCCGAGGGTGGCCAAGAAACCTGCGCCTGGCGGAAGCACGGAAGCACGGCAAATCCTGGCGACACTTCACCAGCAATGTGGGTTTGTCTGAAAATAGGGTATATTCCCAAACAAATAGCCATTTAATTCCGGGATAATGATCAGCAAAACCATTGGGTTTAGGGGTACACTATTTTCAGACACACCCATGTAGCAATGTAGGGTGCCTATTTGTTTTTTCTGGCCTTCGACATAGGTCCCATCTGTGACCATGGTGGTCACTAAAATCTGGACCACCTGGAACGAAGCGACAGAGAACAAACTTTTCTTCGGATTCCAATGATTCCATTATAATTTCCATGAGCATTTTGAAGACCTGGCTGGCATTGAAGGCATTGGTCAAATCGATCGCCATGATGTCAGGGCTCTTGTCGGACTGGCATGGCAGATCTGCGCAGATGCAATCTGATCACTCGATGGAATCACTGCTGTGCACTGAGCACTGCCTGAACGATTCGGAGCAGTGCACCAGCTGGTCCTGGACATGGGTAAAAAGATGTAAAAAGACATGACATGCACAGGAAAAACAATGACACACTATGAAAACCATTGAAGAATGGATGATGAAAAAGATTGATAAAGATGATAATGATCATGTTGATCATGACTGACGATAATGAACTTCTAATGAATAAGGACGATAAGAAAAAACATGGACGGATGCTGATGACATGATGACGTCCGCATGGATCATCCCCGCTCCGTCAGGTTGGCAAACATTGCTTCCAACAGCATCTCCCATCATCTTTTTGAGCCACTTGAGAATCTGCTCCGCCTCCTGCTGTTGTTTTAACATGTTTTAGCACCATGTAAATCCATGTAAGAGTATGTAAGGGACTGCAAAATACACACCTCAGAAGGTATTTGTTTAATTGAAACAGGTTGATTTTTTTTGCCACCATCCCGGTAAGATCCATCAAGTGATATGTGGCTTCACAGTTGGCCTTGCAAACCTGACAAAAACCATTGGGTAAACCGGGTAAATCGCAGGGCAAAGCACTGCAAATATAGAATGACCCCATATTTATTGATTATCTATATTTGACCTCAGCCTCACACAAAACATCAAAACATCACAAACTCAAAGAATCTGTCGTGACTCACGTGACGCCTTCTCTTTTTCATCGCCAGTAGCATTGCCTCCAAGAGCTTCAGTGCAGGTTTTGAGCATCACAGAGCCAAACGTGTCACAACGTGTCACAACGTGTCACAGCACAGGCCTGGCATGCTTTCGTTGCTTTCGTTGTTTTCGTTGCTGCGATTGCTGTTGCTTTCATTGTGCAGTATATTCACCTGCGTTCGATTCAGGTGTCTTGAACTCTGGGGATCTTTGGGAGAAAACTCGAATTCTTCATGGTGATGACTGAAGTACTTCTTATAGTAGCACTTCATCACACTTCATCACACTTCATCACGCTTCATCACGCTTCATCACGCTTCATCACGCTTCAGCACTACGAACGCAAATAGGTGAAAAAATGATAAAAAAGGTGAAACGTACTGAGAATGGAGTGCCAAAATGAGGACAAAGCCACAAGACGATACAAGACGATGCAAGATGCCAGTTTTCAGGAGCCTTGCGAAGTGCCTTGAGACTCCATGAAGACTCCCTGAAGACTCCCTGAGATTCCCTGGAGACCCCGGACCTCACGATTCAATGCGTCATGCTCATGCCTGTGCAGTGGCGCAAGTGGCATCAAGGCGTAACTCGTGATGAGCTCGTGTCAACGTTTCACGGTTTCACATGGTTTCACTGAGGTTTCACTGAGGTTTCACTTCTTGCAAAGTCGCTTTCTGTCGCTTCCATAGTTGGAGAACACTGAACATACTGAACCAACAATTACAAGGATTGCAATTTGAATGCTGTTCAGCACTTTGCGCTTACAAGTATGTTGGTATCCTACTGCCAAATGTTGAACGGGACTTTTGTTGGGTTCATAAAGCTGGGAGAGTGCAGCCCCATCCAAAAACGATGCTTTGATTCAAACCCAAGGAATCCAAGGAACAATGATTGCTGTCTCTGCAGCAATACTGGAGCAACGCATCCATTTTCGGCAGCAAATGCGAGCGAAAGGAAGAGTTGTCCCACTGCTAGCATTGCCGCCAGTCGAGGCATGGCCCCAGACTGTGGGTTCGCTACCCGAATTAGTAAAGTCAGAGAGTTGTGACTTGAACCTACACAGCATCATCGAACCATCGATCCACATCGACTGCAAACACTGCAATATCAGAAACATTCTGGCAAATTCTGGCACAGTCATCAAAGCTTCTGCATGTGCAAAAGCCACTTTTTCTTGTTGCACAGGAGTTTGAGGCCTATGGACGCGTATGGTCTATGGTCTATGTGAATCTATGTGAATCTATGTGACCTGTGACCTCAGCTGGTCAGGATGTAGACCCTATGTAGAGTCTATGTAGACTCTGTATGCTGATGTTGCCCGGCTGAGATCCTCACGGTGAAACTCTGTCACTAGTCACGACGAGTCACGACTAGTCCTGCCTTGCGTTTGCCCGGCGGCAGCAAATTTGCCTCGCGCCGTGGAGAATTGTTGGATTTGTTGGGCATGCAATCGCACCCAGCAAAAATATGAGTTGCTGCCTATCGTGCTCACGCTAGATCGAAACATATCGAAACTCTGACGGTGTCTCAAAGCTTTAAAATGTTACCCAACTTGCTTCAAGGACCCACGACATGGACTCACCCGTAGCTGTAAACTGCTTGCAATGCTTGCAGCTACAGCAAAAGGAAACCCAGCAATCAAATTTGAAGTATTTCCCAGACAGAAAGCACGACTGATATTTCGAATCTAGACATTAAAAAAATACCAGTGGCATGTCGCATCGTACATTGCCGCCATCTTTGCGCCCCCAAGTCTCATCATGTTGCGCTAAGATATGACAAGACACCGTATTCTTCCCACGATATTGCTGAAGATGCCGGCATCCGCCTTGCCAAGATTTTGATCGACCAAATTTTCAGTGGACTTGCATGCCCGGACCTCTTTTTTCTTCCATTGCCGAACAAGAATTTTCAACGTATTTATAGTTTTCAGCAGTATTGTCAAATGTTGTCAAATGTTGTCAAATGTTGTCAAATGTTGTCAATATTCAAGATCAGGTAATTGGAACTGTGGATAGTGGTGATATCATCCACACATCTTGCTCGCTTCATCTCGCTTCACCATGACCTGGTCTACCGAACAACGGTAGCACTTGGCTCAGTGAAACAATGGATGAACGATGATGAACGATGATGAACGCCTGTCTGCCCGGTGTGCCGAAGATCCTTTGCGACATTCGCCTTGCTCCTTGGAACATCTTGGAACGTTTTAAGGCGCCTTTTGGCCGGCTATTCTGTAGGTCATGACGTGATTCATCATGATAGATCCTTTGTCCATCTATTGTCAGCAAGGTCCAACAAGGAAACAAGAAATGCTACCAAATACCAAAACAAAGTAAAACATATTATGAATTTCAATGAATACCTGAAGTTCATACACATAAACCCCTAGGGAAATACTTCATGTGACATATTGTGACATGCTCATTTCACGATGGCTCTGAGCTTCCGGCGCAGCTCTCCTCTAGCCTCGTTTCCTGGATGTGAAAAATCTGACAGAAATCTGACAGAGATATGCTGGTTTTGCTATGAGAATCTATGAGATGCTGCTAAGGCGCGCTTGGCCTTTTGTAAGAGATCCTGGCCAACACACATCAACATCATCAACACTCGAGTTGGATCACTATGGCATTGTGGAGATCCTGACCGAAAAATGGACATTGTTACAGGTTGTATGACTGATGTATGACTGATGTGAGTCATACATTGGGATACAAATGGGATCCTAGAACATCCAAGTCCACTTCGAGGTAGGAAAGTGTCAAGCTGTGCACGATTCTGAATATTTCTGAATTGTGGATTTTTGTGTTTGTTCTGTCTACTGAGTCTACTGATCACTGATCTCAGAGCACCGATTACTGGCCACATTCCAGATAACATATAACCGAAAACATAAATAACATAACCGAACATATTTAACCCATGCCTCGATGAAATCGACTGGATTCCGAATTTCTTCTCCCTTTTCGGACCGATTTTCAGCAGTTTGCTACATCAAAAAGAAACTTCGACATCCAAAGAAATCTCGGAATTAGTGCCCAGATTGCCCAGATTGCCATCAGAAAAACAACAACTTCTCCCCAGATTGCCGTTCTGGTTTTCGCAGCATTGCCACCGTTAGCCCCGTTGCCTTTGCAGCGAGATTATCAGGGTCCAGGTCCAGCAGTTTCTGCAGCTGTTGGGCTGCCTTGAGCCGAGAAAGTTGGAACAAGCGACCAGGGGTTACCGTTGTTTAGGGGCTCAAAAGCTGTGGAATATGTTAACATTTTGCTAGGATTAACATGGTGTAATATGGTTTCAAATGGATTAACATCTATTTTCCACCCATTTTGGTGTTCATCAGGGTCCCGGGCATTTCTGCGTAAGTGCTAAGTCTCGTGCCTGTGAATAGTCCATGGTCTCGAAAAGAGCCACAGATTTCCGATAGAGCGCCTGTACCGAAAAAAATCCAAATGACTGTGAGAGGCACAATTTCCAGGTAAACACAAATCCGTTATGAATTGATCATAGTTTTGGTCATAAATCCATCATAAGCCATCATCAACAGTCTCCAACATTCAGTGCTCCTCATTGCATTTTCAACACCATTTTCATAATGGCTTTGCAATAGCAACAGAAAACACACGTGAAAAATGTTGTGTTTCAAAAATCCATTCGTTTGGCTAGTGTACAATCGTGCAACAATTCGAATGTTGCCTGGCCCCTGGCAAACTGCGAGTTTACTGTTTTGACAGTGGCGAACACGTGCCTTTCCTCAAGTTCTTGTCCATCGGCTGATGGTTTCTTAGAGATCTTATATACCATCTGGTTATTTAACATAGCTATGGAAAATCACCATTTTTAATAGGTAAACCATCTATAAATGGGCCATTTTCCATGGCTATGTTAAATAACCAGAGGGTAAATCTACAAATCTGTGCATTTCTGATGCATCTGTGCTAAGCGGTCTGAATATTTCACTTAGGATCATCCGATCATCCCCCTGGAATTGCCATTTCAAGGCGCCTTGCTGCTTGAGGGATCCCTTCTCAAAGCATTATCAGCAAACTCCTGAGGCGTTGACAGCTGTGGGACATATATGGAACATAGTGCCAACATTTGCTAACTTCATGTTGCTTTACAAGGTGTTACACGCATGTAATGGGACAATTTACACAGATAATAATCATAATATCATAATATATTAAATATATTATATATATCTGGATATGCCTATTTCCCAGGAAAAATGTGCTTAGAATTTGAAAGTGCACAGTGTAAAAATGCTAAGAGTATCCAAGATTGGTACAATGCTCATTTGGAGATAATGTGCTCGAAAAGCAAAAATCTGTCGAAAACACATTGTTTGTGCTTTTGAAACTTTTTCGAGTGTGCAGGTATATGACAAATTTTGGCAACGCCCACATTGTGTGGGATTTTGGGATAAAGGGCTGGATAAGGGTCATCGAATCATACATCGATGGTATGGGATAGAAATGGATAGAATTCAGAGGGTCGGAAGTTTCCTCCTCAAGTTATTCAATTTGTGGGTTTTTCTTTTATTGCTCACATTGCCGGTTTTTTCTCCGTTGACATTCACCTGATTCTTTCTTTCTACCGGCTCAATTTTCTCTTGATTTTGCTCACAAAGAATTCTCTATCTGTGGTTTGCGCTTGTTTGCAGCTTGGAGTCAATGGCTTTGCTGAAATCACGCAGCTTGATATGAGCCTGTGCCAGGTTCAAATTAAACCTGAGGTCCTCGGTCTGGAGCGATTCATGAAATGTCAAGCTGTGAAAGTTCAACAAAAAGAATGACACAAAGATTCGAAGTTCAGCTTTTGCAACTAAGCCAAGAGCCATATTCCTTGGACAAGTGCAAGTGACTTTGGAATACTTTGGACTGATTTAGCATTCCAAATGCCATCCTTGAACCTCTTTGCCGTGGACAACCTTCATAAAGAGATTCCACCAGGATAGAGATGGGTAGCCATGAGCGGAGTTATCTAGACTGAGCAACTGTTTAGCAAACACATAAAAACCGTGGCAAACTTCAGCTAGGCTGCTCAACTTGCTTTTGATGTTCAGCATTGTGGGCATACCTGGCGAGATAATTGATCTGTTCGATCTCTTCGACTTGGGATGGCCTGGGTAATCTGGGTATCTGTCTGCAAAGCGAGCGACAGCTTCTTGTCCAGCAAATATTTCACCGAACGCAATGATGCCATCCAGTTTTTGACAGCTTCTTCATAATCTCCTCGATCATAGGCCTCACACACCAGTTGAGAAGATAGACGATTCTATGAAGCTGCCGGCTGTCTGACTCAAGCGTCTCATCTGCTTTGTTTCTTTACAGTATGAAACATGTACCAGAATGTACCATTCCGGTCATAGAGTCATAGGATGTCATAGGCAAACATTTTGAGGGTCTGCAGACTTGAGCTGCTGACCTCCTTGCCTTTGAGTTCCTCCTTTTCTCGTTTTGATGCCGGCAGCTTCGATTCTTTGTCTGCAGCTTCAAGTTCCTCAGCTTCCTCATTGCAAGATATTGGCAAGATGTTGCAACTCACATGAATTACATGAATTCTCACACAGAACGCACACTGCTCAAACCTGCTCAAAGTGACAGCTTTTGAAATTTAGTGCCTCTTCAGTGTCTTCCGAGGTTTGCTTCTCCATGACTCGAAAATTGCGATCACATGAGCAAAACAAGGAGCAAGAGACTGTAAGTTTTCTGTGGGACTTTCAGAACCCTTTGAAGAAACATCTGTTGGAACATGTTAGAAAGTATCTTAAAGTATCTTAAAGTCATCTGCAAATATCTGCAACATGTGCCAAAGCAATGGCTGTGCCAGAAGGTCTCTTCATTCTTCTTCCATCAAGCTACTGTCATTGCTTGAATTCAGCTTTTTGAACCCAAAGACAGTGTGTTGCACAAAGACATGGTAAAGCAATGTAAAGCAGTTGCTTAACATGACCGCATCCTATTCATTTCTGGATCATGTTACACCCTGAAAGTCCACAACCCTGCACCGCTTTTCTCAACATTCAAAGTCAAGGATGCACTACGAAAGGCATTTGAGCAACTTTGAGCACAGCTTGGCTAGGTTGGCTAGGTCGGCAGTGAATCACGGTGTGAAAATTTGCATCACATCGGCAACTTTGGTCCGACCTTGTACCAGCCGTACCAGCTGCAAGTGTTCCAACTGGGGGTGGTAGGGTGATAGTCTGACATAGTATTCCATACATTTTCATACCCAGTATCTGGTACCAGTTTTCCGTGTCTCTCAGCATGGAACGTGGGTATTCTTCAAACATTCCAAATATACCTGGATCTTCAAACGCCTAATATATTTTGACCCTTTTGGTTGTTTACCATGGTCTTCAAGTACAACTTTGATCGATCTATACTGTACGTCCATCCACCTACCATCTGCTTAGACTTGAACCCCCGCAGCTTTAACGAATTGGCAATTCAGTATGGTAGAGAAAACTGAAGTGTCACAAGTTGAGGTCCGAATGTTTTCAACTGAAAAGTGGGCTGCTGACTTTACCTGCATGGTCTGCATGGTAATACAAGCTGACTGAAGTTGGGATATGGCAAAGCTAGGCTCAAAGCCAGTACAGAAACATCCCACAGCCCACCCGGCACAACTTGCTGCGAGCGACATATTGGACATTCCACAAGGTCTCCCAGGCCGCAAAACCTCAAGATCCACAAAGTTACCCCTTCCATTGCAGCGTTGCAGTTCCCTATCGGCTGCATTTCGCTGGGCCACTGGGGCTGTGGCGAACAAATGGCGAGATGTTTACAGGGCATGACCACGAGGTTCGCTAAGTTCTCCATGCAAATGACGCACACCTGGCGAAGGCGAGTTTCCCGGGGTTCCCCATGGGAAACCCTGGGACCCTCGACGTCGACATCACATGTGATGATGTCATTCATGATATTTCATGATCATGATGATGTCATGATCATGATGTAATATGATTGTAATATGATGTAATACTTGGTGAAGCTAAGCGTCGAACCTGCGAGACAACAGCCTGGCCCAATTCGCACAAGACCATACACCGAATGATGACATGGCATGACATGACGAATGTCTTTTCAAGAAGTGCTTTCATTACCATCGTCAGCAGGATCCTGTGAATTGACGCAAACCCATCTGAAGTTTGAGACAAGAGCACGCTTCGCCGCTTCACTTTGTGCCCGAATATGGCTTGGGGTAGCAGTTTTCAGAACTAACTCATTGTCATTAATTGTCGTTTACAAGACATTTTACAGAAATTTACAGAATCTGTTTAAGTCAATCTCTCTACGCATCTCATGCTCTTTGCTCATGTTTTCACCAGTTCAAAAAGGGCCTCGGGATGTGTTTCGACCTCTTCAAGGCGTCTGGACAACTCCTTAGTACCAGCTACCAATGTTCCCAACGTTCAGATCTCAGATTAAGCAAATATTGCAATATATTACTTATAAATATTACATTGATATTCCCAAATCATACCCAAATGATAGCCATTAATCCCAGGCGTTGGTCACCGGTGGTCATTGTCAAATTGTCACAGTTAGGGATCTTCGACAGTTCTTAGATACCAGCCATGTTTTCTTGGTTCAAGGCGTCCTAGAGCGAAATGACATACATGTCAGCTGTCAACTGCTGTCAACTGCTGTCAACTGCTGTCAACTGCTGTCAACTGCTGTGAACTGCACAACTGCAGCAGTCACAAGGCACCACTTTTGTGAAATTACCATCTCTTGGCCATGGCCGCAGTGCGACAATCACATTGCCACATGATGTTCCGACTTTGGCCGAACATGTGAAGACATGTGAAGACTATATCAGCAGAACTTGCTACACATCAGACTAACTCTTCTGACCGGTCCTAGCAAACCACAAGGCAAACCACACAGTACCATATACGTATGTCGAATTGCCACACATGCAAGTTCGTGCGATAAAAAGCTTGAAGTCAGTCGGGTAGATCGTGTTTCAAGTGCTGCCGAGATGGGGAGATCCGCTCCTGAAAAAGTCTGTACAACATTGACATGGGCAATCTCTGGCATGATCTGTGGTCGAAGCCAGTTCTTAAAAAATGCACGGAAAGGAACTAGTGACAGCCAGTGGTCATGGACGCACAGAGCAGCTGTGATGGTAACAATCGAGGTACTGCATGGTACTGCCAGATCGACGCATAAGCGCACATCGCACAAACAGTGCGTCAGAGGCACAAGATCACGCAGCACAATCATGCACAAGTTGCGAAAGAAACAGCTGAAAACAACTCATTCACCAAGGTCATCACTGAGTCATCACTAGTCGTTTGTGCTACGCTACTATACAGCCTCCAGATTGACCCCATCGCAGCCCTTTCCGGTACAGGGACGCCCGCCCCTGGGGATTCAGACTCGCACAGAACCAAAAACGTCAAAACCGTCAAAACATCAAAGCAGTGCCTGAATTTCATCCACCATCTGATCCGCTGATCCCAAGATATCCCAAGATATCCCAAGATATCCCAAGCAATTCCAAGCATTTCAAGCTCGCGCAGGCTCAGTCTAAATCTTGGCAGATCCTGGCAGTCACACGCTGTGACAGACATGCATATGGCATATGGTTATGTATCAT
>Ga0126342_10001022_pt1 | contig 36531 bp, 38 predicted proteins | sample Cyp1metagenome_FD_92528 | JGI IMG/M metagenome (GOLD analysis project Ga0126342, IMG submission 92528) | Coral microbial communities from Lord Howe Island, Old Settlement Bay, Australia - Cyphastrea 1 metagenome | ecosystem: Host-associated > Invertebrates > Cnidaria > Coral ... | reverse complement strand
TAATTTGGGAAGGTCCCATCGCTTACCTCGTGTTTTTAACAATTTCCATCAATTTCCATAAACCAATGTCCGTCGAATACATATTTAGTATTGCCGGGGTTTTTACGGTTGCTCATATAGATACAATGCTATTGTTCAAAGGGATGTGGAACTAATCTATTGCGATCTCAGCAAATGGTTGAAGTTCAAACATTTACAAAATGTGCACGACATTGTGGCCAAATGCCAATTTTCAGGCTCACACTGGTTTTCATGATATATTTGCTTTTTGTTACAACTGAAATTTCGGATTTGCATAGTTTGAAGATGTTGTTGGCATCTCCTGTAATTTACAACTGTTCCTGACCATCAAGAAGTCCACTAGTCAAAGAACTGAGGGAGAAATGAAAAACACTGTGAAAATGAAAGGGAAACAAATGTGTATATATATATGCATATATCATCATATATCTATGTATATGCATGTGTATATAATCATGTGTATGTAACAAAATGGTAATACATCATCAATGTTATGATTAAATTATAAGAACGTGTCCTTCTACTTGGCCGCCCCCACCCCCCCCCAAAAAAAAAAAAATCCTAACAAATGCCTGAAGCAACCGATGATCAAACTCAATGCGGTGGCAAATATCATCGAATAAGCGATATGGAAGCCACTGATGAAGGACATGAACGTAAAGTGTTCAATTACAATCTCCATCAATATCCTGAATTTTAAAAACAATGCACACTTACATTCTTTCAGGTACATTAAAGAATTGCTAGTACGACAACATGCTATGACAATAGTATGGCAATATATAATCTGCGCTATAAGCTATACAAAGATATAGTGAATGGCTGTGTAATTAACGCTCAGAATCTAGAAAAGCACAAGAACTTTGCAAGATTTGCATGATTACATTGGAGGATGGACAGCAAATCTGAAAATGAATTATATAGCTTGACCAACAAAAAGTAGAGAATGAATCGATGAAAACGCCAATTTGTCACAATGTCAAAAACATGTCAAAAATACTGAGATACAGGATGACTGGATGACAAACACACAAATCAAACTTTCATAGCGATTCGATTGGGTTTTCTAATGGGGTGCTTGTTGATTTTGGGTTCCATCTCTGCGTGACCTTTTTTTGCCAGATTGGATGTTGATCATGGACTCCCAAACTTGAATCTAAAGCAGCGCAAAAAGCAGTAATAAGCCACTATGAAATGGGATGCTTGAAAGTACCCAACCCCGTCTGCCTTTGTGCATAAAGAGTACCAAAATAATTACACTAGGAAGACCATCCAGGGGACCTCAAGACTCATCATTTGTTTTGAAGCACTGAAGAAGGATTCTACGAAACGCATTCCTGACCTCATGGACCCTTTGATGTTCTGCAAAATGCTCCAATAGTCTCTCTCCCGCCATCCCAGTGACAAAAGTAGGCTGCGATTTTAATATGTTCAAAAAGTGTCCCAACAACTATGTCTTACAAAATGGTTGTTTTTGCCTCTAAAAGATCTAGAGATGAATATCCCATTCCCAATAGATGTTTCAACTCTTCCCCGTTTGAGACGCGAATTACTTCAACATAAGATGATGTTTGCAAAAGGTAAAAAGCCGCCAGACCACAACATCGCAACCTAACAGTCGCCAGTTCTCGGGGCCAGTTGCTCGATGTGTTTTTGTTTTACCTCCTTGGCGTGTTTCTTGTGTCCTTTGCAATCTTGTGAAAATGGCATCACCCGACCGCGAGTGATTTCGTGCTGCAATCCCAGAAAACATGTTGGAAACATTGGTGATTCAAACTTGCGTTTTTACAGGAAGAAGACTGGGGCTCATTGTCCCACCAGAAGGCGGAGCATAAGTTTCGATCCAAGAAAGCAACAGGAAAATGTCCGATCTAAGGAAAAAATTGAAAAAAAGGTTCCGAAGAGGTTGGAAGCCCCAAGAGAACAAGTCCAGCCCAGGAGAACGATCCGCTCCATGAGAACGATTCCACTCCATGAGAACGATTCCAGGAACAAAGCGATGATCACACAATGCATGTGTCGTAGCCTATGCCAGAGTCACCCTCACCCACATTAACTCTTCCACTCCACACATGCCGCACCATATTTTTCAAAAGAACGATTCACAGCAAAAGAACGATCCTGTAACAACCCATTTTTTACCCTGTACTGTGTCTTCAAAACGCTCAATCCCCCATTCGCTTCAAGAATTCAACTTTTGAACGTTTTGGATGCAAAAAGAAATTCAGAGTCAGTTGAAACAATTTCCAAAAGAGCGATTCCACTCCATCAGAACGATTCTACTCCATGAGAACGATTCTGCTTCATGAGAAGGATTCTACTCCATGAGAACGATTCCACTGCATGAGAACGATCCTCCTATGGGAATCAAATGCGCTTGAGAATCTTGAGACAAACTTTTCTCATCCTGATGCCCCGCAAGCCAGTCTACTGTTCAAACTCTATAATTGATGGCCCGGAAGGAAATTCTGGTGGCATTGCGACAACCCTCAGGAAACAGGGAAAGCAAAGCACAGTACGGCTGGACTGGGGGAATTCTTTTATAAATAGATCTAAAAAGCGCTTCACTTCCTCCAACGTTATTACGTAGTTTTAAGTTGGAGACTGAATCACTGGCTTCAGGGTTGACAGCAACTTTATGTGTGAGCAAAGATGGAGAACCAATTGCTAGTACATGTTAGAACCTAATGCTGCAGTTTTTGTTTCTAAAAGATTGTGTGGCAAAAACAGGCAAGAGAACGATTCCTGTGAGAAGTTGAATCTGACATCAGAATGCGTATTCTGGGTTTAGAAAAGAGTCCAAAAATGCCCTCTCTACAAAAAGCAGAGGTCTGACCCAACATATGGCCTATAAAAACTGCCTCGAAAAGCCATTTATTTTATATGGGCCTCAAGTCATCATGTCTTGTAGGGAAAAATTGGAACGGGTATGATGGGTATGTGTATCTTGTGTTCGTCGACACACCCAGAAGGGAGGGAATGGAAGGGTGACCCCAAATAACACCACATGTTTGGAATTCCTGACGATTTGAAAGCTCTTCCGAGGGTTGGAACGAATCTTCAATAATCTTCGTATGCAGCACATCACTATCCACATTGCTCTGAACTAGGAAACGCCATGGATAAAGGACTTTCCGGAACTGACATGCCCTGGGGCGGGATCTTGAGAGGGGCGGTAGGCGGTAGTTTTGATACTTTCTATGCCACTTTCTGCTGCCGAAGGGCTGGCTCTTGAGGTGGAACGGCTGCTGCCAGGCCTGTATCCATACTCCATGAGGCCTTGGCTATGCCATCAAAAGACCTGACAAGCAACTTCAAGACTGATTCAAGACCCAAAATCCTGTGCGGAAACACAAGATCAACCTGATTCGCGGCAATGGGGTTGTAATGCCACACCGTTCACGATGTTCACACCAAACAAGAAAATACCCAGAGTTTCAATCTCCAAAAGTGTCTGAAAAACGAGTTTCGCAAAATCATCCGCTCTCTCGTCCCAGTAGTTGGCAAATTTCTGTCCCGTAGCTCCTCCCAAATAGGTCACTCATGCACTACCCATGAGCACGAAACCACTGAAAACACAAAACCAAAAACTTGTGATTCGAACGTTCGAAAGTGGCCCTCTGGAGCCTATCTGAAGCAAAAGCTCGGCAGTCCTTCCGAAGCGCTTCATCGGGTTGAGCTTCCAGAAATGAGATGTTGTCAAAATCTGCCGTTCGATCATAAAGAGCTTCAGAATAATAGTGACCTGCAAAAAGAGGCTGAACCACAAATTGGCATCCTGCGAGATAAATAGAGAGAAGGTAAGAATCATTAGTAGGGAGATGCAGGGAGCATGCGGGATGTGAGATGTGAGAGGATGGATATGGACCAAAATGCAAACCAACCTGCCATGAATGGGCCCGGACTTGATGAAAAAGAACTGTCAAAGAAATGAAAGAAATGAAATCGATAAAGAAACAAACATAGACATAGACTGACATAGATATACAATGATACATAGGTATACATAGGTACGTAGGGTTCCTGCATGAGAAGTGCAGCAAAAACATGTTGACAACAGGAAGAGCTGCTGACAGTTTGCATTTTGAAGGCTACATTTGGCAGGAACTACAGGAACTGCCTCTTTTCCAAGAGGGACAGGCTGCTCTGCCACACAAGAGGCGTCAAAGGAAGAGCAGCATCCTGCCCATGAACACTAGATTCACTATTCTGTTTCATAGCGTCAAGCCCCTCCAACGATTCTTTGTTGGGCCAAGGCACGATATCTCAATACATACTGCGCAAGGATGTTCACACCGACCTAGCGGTTCAAGGGCAAAGTCCCACAAACTTAGGTTTTGATCTACGGGGCCACATCGCTGATTAGTGGGTCCCAGCCCGTTTCAGGAGCAGGAACTTCCACCCCATCACCCGTCATCACCCCCATGTTCACCGATGTTCTACAGCTGGTGTCGTGGTGCTTGTGAAGCGACCACGCTTTTGTACGCATTCCAAGGGCCTTCTTTTATCCATCATTGTCTAGTCGTCTTCTGTTCAACATGACGTGTGAAAGTTTCAGCAATTTTCAACATTGCTGGAATCACCTCCTCATCCTTCCGCACGCTCCGTCCCTGCATTACAACTTTCTCCGCTCGCAGGTCTTGACAAGTCACAGTGCTCAGCGCAAGCAGAGTTAAGCTCGTAGTCAGCCTGTGTGGGGTGGGGTGGTGGGCCGGGCCTGCCATGTTCGCCATGCCCGGCATCCCGTTTCACATTGCATCACCTCATACCTCTTTATCATCCCCAAGCAGCATCAACATATGACACAACAAATTCATGAATCCTTCAGTCATTGATGTTCATTGATGTTCATTGGTATTCAGTGATATTCAGCGATGTTCATTGATGTTCATTGATGTTCATTGATATTCATTGATTTTAATTGATGGTCATTGATGTTCATTGATGTTCATTGATATTCATTGATGTTCATTGATGTTCATTGATGTTCATTGATATTCGTTGATGTTCATTGATGTTCATTGATGTTCATTGATGTTCATTGATATTCGTTGATGTTCATTGATGTTCATTGATGTTAGTTCATTGGTATTCAGTGATGTTCAGCGATGTTCATTGATGTTCATTGATGTTCATTGATATTCATTGATGTTAATTGATGGTCATTGATGTTCATTGATGTTCATTGATATTCATTGATGTTCATTGATGTCCATTGATGTTCATTGATGTTCATTGATGTTCATTGATGTTCATTGATGTTCATTGATGTTCGTTGATGTTCATTGATGTTCATTGGTATTCAGTGATATTCCGTGATGTTCATTGATGTTCATTGATTTTCATTGATGTTCATTGATGTTCATTGATGTTCATTGATGTTCATTGATATTCGTTGATGTTCATTGATGTTCATTGATGTTCATTGGTATTCAGTGATGTTCAGCGATGTTCATTGATGTTCATTGATGTTCATTGATATTCATTGATTTTAATTGATGGTCATTGATGTTCATTATATTCATTGATATTCATTGATATTCATTGATGTTCATTGATCTTCATTGATTTTCATGGATGGTCATTGATGTTCATTGATGTTCATTGATATATTTGATATTCATTGATATTCAGTGATATTCATTGATGTTCATTGATGTTCTTTGATGTTCATTGGTGATGATTGATATTCATGCAAAATGATTTGTTGATATTCGTTGATCTTCGTTGATATTCATTGATACATGTCCGTCGAACCATGAGTGACGTATGATAATTCCTTTTTCAGCCGTGGTACTGAAGCAAAAGCTGTGTAAAGTCAAACACTGCCAGCTGTCCAGATGGCCGCACTTCAAACAAAACGCCTTGGTGAGGATTTGCGATCAACTCTCTCATCTATGTAACTCTTGAAGAGCGAATGCTATGCATGATACCCGTGTCAACCCGTGCTTGCCTGAAATCACAACATGGATTGGGCAGAAACACTGCTGTGATCATGGTCTTAATGTGTGTGTGTGTCTGTGTCTGTGTGCCTGTGTGTGTGCGCGTGCGCGCGCGAGCGCGGGCGCGTGCGCGTGTGCGTGCGCGTTTGTGTCACGCAGTTTTGTTGACCCTGTGTAGGATCCTTTCTTGCAGCCAGTGTTGCCGTGAATATCTTTCTTCAACCTCTTGCTGCCATTCAGCGACCTTATCACACATTCCACTGCTGGCTAGGGGGCCCTTGCATCGGAACGGGTCATCAAATTTCATCAGTTTGAACTACGATGTGCTTCTGGCAGCCAAGAATCCACGACTTACACACTTGTGGGCGTACATCTCACGTGCATGCATGTGCCAGCGCACACACACACACACAAAAAAAAAAATGTTCGTGTGCACATGAGATAACATTTTTGGGGGGCACAAACAAGTGTCAAGTGAGAGTGGTAGGAAATCTTGAATGTGTGCAATTTCAAACTGGTTGGCTTACACATGTTTACACGGTCCAGGGCGGCACACACTTACCGTCCAAACATCAAAATATCTCTGCCAAAGGCAGGTGACATTGGTGACAGCGAGGTGGTCTTGAATGTGCTCCTTGGTGAGGGTGGATCGGCAACCTATTAGGCTCTGAGGCCAAGAAAGGATTTCTGATCAAACTCCCCACGATACTATATATATATAATTATGTCTCAATCTACCTGGATTTTGGGCGGCGACAGTAAATGCTGCATGAATTCAGGTACTTGTTGCATTTTTTGGTATTGTTGGCTTCGCGTTTCGTCAATACAACTGCAGGAACGCATGTCCGACCAGAACCGGTTGGGTTGAAACCGACAATGAGTTTTGGGACATTGCTCACTGTGAAGGACTCTTCCCGAGTCATAGCCAAACGTGAAAGAGCCCCTAGCTTTTCAATTCAACCCAAGCTTCTGAGGCACCACAGAGGGCTTGTAGAGATAGCCTTTCTTGCAAAGGTTGCAAAGGCGTTCGGAAAGTTATAGACCACAGATACCACAGCTCCAGTGCCAAACTGTTTTCTTACTGAGATGTTCAAAGAAACACATGAAGAATGTCTTGCGTTCACCCAACCCACCGTAGGTTTTGCCAAAGTTGATCATCTGAAATACGTCGAAATATATTGAAATACACGCTTCAGATTCTCAGATGTTGCAGTGTTCAAGCTTCTTGCTGCTGTTCAGGTGGCTGATGTTTGTCTGCAAACCATGCCAATCTTTCGAGTTGCTGTAGTCGATCAGGAGATTGATCTGCAGTGACAGCACATCGCAGCCCAGGGCTGATAATGTACAATGTTGACAACGTTGCTGTGTCATCTCTTGTCTGAAATTCTGGGTCATTGATCGATCCCACCAGATTCCATGAGAGTGTTTTACGAGCCCACTGCACCCCTCACACCAAGGCACTGTGAGGCCCTCATACCTCGCTGAGTGACCACTGCCTGACATGGCATCTTGCTTCGACCCAGCTGGGTTTGAGGGGATAGACAGGTAGGCCTACATCTGTATACGAAGTACTCTAGTGCCAAATCTATCACCCGAACCTCAAGGATCGACCTCTCTGAACAAACTTCAATACTGGAAGACACACCGGCCAGCAATGAGGGATTCCAACCACATCCTATCATTAAACAAAAGCACGGCAGCACGGTAGACATCAAAAATGTACAAGATCGGGTGGTGTTCCCTAGCTAGAATAAAAACACATAAAACCCGCGACAAACCCTGCTCAGTGCAAAATGGTGAGGCAATTGTCTTGCACCTGGATAGCTCTCGCCCTCCAAGGTCACTCCTGTGGCCTCCAGGGGTGGACACAGTCTTGAAGCCACCAAAAGCTACCTCTATGTTCGCATACCTGCCATCCCTTTACAGTTGTTCAGAGCAACTGCGTTTCCAAAAGCAAAGGTACACCAGCATAGAGCGTGCAATACCTTGCAGTCATAAAGGCATGGAAAAAAAACACATCTGTTGAAAACACTTGACTGGACCAAACAAAGAAGCGAAAAGGTTGCAAAACCATGGCAGCACAACTGAACCAGTGAGGAGCGCAACACTGTTTGGCAAAACCAAGAGGTCCCACCACAAAAGCGTACCCTGCCTGCAGCAAAGTTCCAATGCTGAAGTAATCCAAACCAACTGCCGTGCTTGGTGGTATGTAGCAGGGCGACTGAGCCGCAGGAGCAATGGATAGTTCTTGCTCAGGCATGATGCAGGTTGTTTAGTTCCAATCTATGAAAGACATTGTTGCAACATGTTACCATCTCAAATCACATCGGCATCATCAATCTCATGCCGCCACGTATTGCCTGCATCTTTGCAAGCCGACCCAGTGCTGGCGTACATGCAAAATCATTGAACGCCTCCTGGCCTTTTTCAGCCCCTATATTTCATGGAAAACAGCGCGCTGTACCCTAACTGATTCTCTTTTGGTGGCAAAGGAAGGCAAGCAATGGACAATCCAGGATGAAGATTGCTGAAGTGACGGGTCCGAATTAGAATCTTTGACCCGAACAGCCCTTCTCTCAACAAAAGGCCTTGTTTGTGCTGCTTCCTCCTTCTGGTGCAGTGACTGCATTGCCGCTGCTTTGACAAAGTGCATCCTGAACACATGCGCACTGAGGGAAGTTTACCATAGATTTTACGCGCATGGTATATAGCGCATGATATTTGTGTGTGTATACATGTGTATGTGTGATAGTTATGATCTGTTTATTTGTTTGTTATATATGGGAAGCACAGAATGACAGCATATACATATACATATCAATACATACCATAAGTACGCAAATATGCCAGCCATCCGAAACAGCTATTTGGATAGAATCCCTCTGCTCCTTGATCGCTTTGGCAGAGGAATCGTCATTGCCGTTGTCCCCAACGAAGAGCATGCCCTCGACTGTTTTGCTAGTAAGGAAATGTATGGGAAATGTAAGGAATTGAACAATTTGCTCCGCAGTTGCAGCGAACTCTCCGATGTTAGGGGACTTCAAAAAAAAAACAGGTCAAAAGAGGGTCATTCGAACAACATGGGCACCAAGATCTTGATTGCCCTCTGTATGCGTCTGCATGCGTACGCGATTGTAGGCGCGTCTGTGAGCATCAAGAAGTGCAAAAGGCTGGGAGGATAAAAGAACATTGAATAATTATTCAGTATTATGCAGTCGTTTTTCGTCTGTCAACGGATTCCAGCAATCGAATTGGTACAGGGGTGGAAACATGTCTAAGAATAAGCTACCATCAGGATAAGGGGCGAAGGCATCAGTGACTCTCACTTGACTTGCGCCTGCATTTGCCGCGAAGTAGTTGCCAATCCAGACTTTGGAGATGTTACCGAATGATCCTTGGGTTTAGTTCGGTGGAGCAATGTAGCGTCATGTAGCGTCCACTGGGGTTTGATGCAAATTTGGAAGTGATACTGTGAGCAAAACCTCTGGATTGATGTCTGTTGATGTCTGTAAAGTTTCTGCCCTCCTTGGTGCATACTCACAGCACAGCATTGCTGCTGATACGGGTGCAGATCCCAAAATGCCGCATCCTTCACCCAGTTTTGTAGACCAAGGCGAAACATATAAAGCATTATAAATTATAAAGTCATTTAAGAGAAACAGTGCCGTGTTTGGTGAACGAACTCCAGGTTGCTGACATTGCTCTGCGTTGATGCACGCAATCATCTCAAATCATGTCAAAAAGTCAAACCGGAGTCAAACCATCATCTTATCACGTCCACTCCTCATCTCCCATTCAATCCAGAAAAAGGCTGCCCAGTAACAATCAGCAGAGTGAAAGATTCCACGTCGGCTGCAAACACAGATGCCTCCGGACAATTTTTAGCTGGTCAGACAGGTAAGTGGCCGAGTTTGTCCACCGCACAGTACTACACATACTCCCAATGGAGTGCCTTCCATTCCTTTGAGCCCAGAGCCCACAGGCTGTGTGCCCTTGGTGGAAAGTCGGTGTCTTATTCGAGCTGTTAGCTAATAAACATCATTTATTTTGCCACAGCCACAGCCACCCGGCCGAACCAAAAACCTGCTAACTCCCTTCCACTTCGTTTCATGTGGCGTAGATACAAAAATGGATCTACAGTGCATGCATATTTACATGTGCATACATATACACACACAGTTCCATCTACCCTACTTTGACAGATACATGTCCGCACACACATATATATATATACACACATATCTATTTATTATGTTTCGTTAATGTATATGTTTATGTGTATATTTATGTATATCTATATTTGTATTTATTCATATTCATATTCATATTCATATTTATATTTATATCTATATTTATATGTATATTTATAGTTATAGTTATATTTATATTTATAACTATATTTATAACTATATTTATAATTAAATTTATATCATTGCTATTTATATTTGAATTTGCATTTATATTTATATGTATAATTATATTTATATGTATATTTATATGTTTATTTATATGATTTTATATGTATATTTATATTTATATTCATATGTATATCAGTATATCTATATGTATATTTATAGGTATATTTATATGTGCATATGATTTTTCATTTCTATCTACATTTAGAAACATAAATATGCAAATGCATATACCTGAAAACTATATACAAATAACAAAGATGTGGCACATACAGACACATATACTATATGCATCATTTTATATACAATACATATAGTTCAACGGTACGTATACGAATCTATGTTGGCGATGGTGTGTTCGAAACTTGTTGTTGGTTCAGGCAGGCGTGAGCATATTTGAGCATTCAAAAACCTGTCATTCCATTGTACTGGTTCCCATATGTAATGGATTACTATAACCGCCTATGTATTGTGTAGTATGACTAGTACACAACCTGTGTAATCACCAGCCAGCCGTGGTTTTGAACACTGCTCATTTGGCTGTAGTGGCCCTGCTGAACGTCAAGGTCAGCCTCGCCATCTGCTACCCACAAATGATCGCAGGCATTCGCAGCCGAAGGGTAAGACGAAAAGCATGTACTGTTCAGAAGCTGGGTGTATTCCTTGGCTCGGCTGGCCGCTGGCCTGCACAACATGGTAAATTGAGGCACGTGTCGTCGCGTCTCTTTATCCATTTGGTCGTGCTTTGCACGTGGACACTAACATTCTATTCATATACACGTGTCTTTGCATTAGACGCTCGGTTTGTTAAATGGTGCGCATTCGCACCATACACCTCCGTAGGCTTTATGCCTACAGTAATTATAAGAAGTAACAATGACCCAACCCACCATGCTCTTCCGAGATTTCAATGGCATGCCTACTGCCAAACGCCTCTCAAACTCCCAAGGCCCTTAATTAAGCCCTTAGGCCCTTAGGTTCTAAATTTCCCTAAGCTTCCCCAACAGACACACGAAGGATCCCCGGGTCATCGTGCTGACGGAGGCGCATGGACAAATGTAGCGACGACAATGGAACTCTCACGAGTCACAGAGGCGTCGCTGCCACTGAGCCAAGTGCAGTTGTAGTCCTTGAAGCTTGTCCTGTAGTCGCACCTCTGCGTCACAAGCAGTTTGAATCAAGAAATATATCGCAATGTCCGAGGGAATGAATGAATCATCATATGATACCTTGTTCAAATGTTGCATGATGTTCATCCGGGCAATTTTAGCACAAATGAAGGCAACGCAGACATAGGTGGTGATATCCAACCGACATGGTGGAATTCGGTTCACGACCAACGCTCAATACATCCAAGGCACGAACAGGAACCATCGGCATTAAAACTGCAGCTGGAGTTTTGCGCGCAGCAATATGGCAAGCTGCTCAAACTGCTAAAGCTGTCCTGCCGGATCAAAACAGCTACGGGCAGCGACGGGAAAGCGTTGACCGCGGGAAAAGTGATTTGCAGCTCATGTAGCGAAGAACATGAAGATGCATAATATGGGCATTTTTTTGGTGGAACACCTTGAAGAAGTTTTTTGTCAAGGTTAAACAGCCAGCACCAGCCACTAAATGCACACTTTCTTTTTCTTGAGCCATAAGGTAGCGCGAGTAACTATAATGACCACAGGCACTGCTTTACAGGGAGGTGTAAGATAAATATACCAATGCAATGCTACCCTGTAAAAATACCCCCTTTTACCGGAGCTGCTTAGCAGCGGTGGTAAATCGAGCCTGCAGTCAGCCGCCGCAAAAGACCTAAGTGGCAGGACAGTGAACAACTACGGAATGAATCTCACGGATGCAAAAGGCTTGCTAGGATTGGATGTCAAGGCAATTGTCGATGAGCTCAACGGGTGAAGCATCAACTCTTTATTTTATGCCGGTTCACGGACGAGTTGCACACAGCATGGCCATAGCTCCCGCCAGGCATGATGCTGTCCAAGTGAGGGAGCTATACCACTCCAACCAAACACTTATTAATCAATAAGCATCATGGCAGGAAAAACTGTACAGCCATGAAGAGTCTGTTTCAATCAAAAATGTGCCTTGAACATCCAATGGGCTGAAATGAGAAGTCTGATTGAAAATCTTAATTGGTTCAAACTGTGCGGAAATCGGTGCAAAGCAATGTGCAGCGCATAGGCTTATGATGGGCAAATGCAATGTTGCAATTACTGTTTGGATTTTTCCAACTGGGTGCAACGCCTGGCCAATTGATGAAAGTCAGGCATGCCTCCCGGCCAGCAACAGAAAATGTGCCAATACGCCACTGTAGGGAAACTACGGACTCAGTCCCAGCGCCAAAACCATCCACGCTGCTGGTTCCAATACCAAGTGAAATGGTAGCCCTGGCTCCATCCGCTCTGCCCCACATAGTCGTAGAAGGTCACACCTCCCGGTGGACTTTTGCCTTGCTTGCCCTTCCCTTTGCTTTGGCCTTTTCCCTTGCCCTTGTGCTGGCCTTTGCCCCCTTGATCTTTGCCATAAGGACCATCTCGCGCAGGCTTTCCCAAGTTGGGCTCAAACTGTTCAGGGTGAGGACGGGAGTGCTGCGGCAGCGACACGGATGCCGTAGCATGGGGAAGGCGAACCTCCCGGTCCTCGCCAACAGTCTCGCTCTCATGCTTTATTTGCGTGGATGCAAAGATAGTCCAATGGAGCTTGCTGAATTCGACAAGGTCCTTGGCGATGTCATTGGAGGTGTCTGCATCAGGAACGAAGTCTTGATCATTCCATCCGTAGACCAGGGGGAGCGGTCTTCCCCCAATTCGCCTTGATGAACTTGGCGACGTAGACCGCAAACTGCCCGATGTCCAGGAACACACCACAATGGCTCACGAAGACCTCCGTGTGAAGATCGAGAGGCTCGTCCCTTTCGCGGGTGGCCGATGGAACAGAGACCAACTTGGTGGCCATCTCGAACTTCTCCCCCAAGATCTGGGCCTTCGTCCGGTTGATGACAGGGCTAATGCAGCCGGCAAGCCTGTCAATGAAGTTTCATGCCTCCAGCACCAAGTCTTGGTTCGCGGCATTGAACCGGAAGAAAAGATCACGTTGCAGCCGATCAACCAGATTCCCAAAACCTCTTTTTCGACATGACCGCACGTAGTTCTTGGCCATGTCTCTGAGCAACCGTAATTGCTGGGGTGCGAACTGGGCCCGAACTTGATGAGGACTGCCTTCTGCATGGGACGTCTTTGCTCTCCTCGGATGATGGAGAAGGATCGTGTCCATGGACATAAGCCCCTCCTTTACCTTTTGTTCGGGCCGTCGCCTCCCGGCGGGCTACCTCAGTCGCAATGTTGGCGCCGGTCACCGGCTCAATCTGCCTGAAGCACTGCGGGCACTTCAGATGACCATCGACCATCAAATAACGACAGATAGGATGAGGGCATCGCATCTTGGGGTACTCCTGGATCTGGGTCACTGAGACATCCTTCATCTTCAATCCCTCCCCGCAGTTTCCACCACCTTTCCATACCTTTCCCATGTCGACCTCGACGGATGAATCCACAGGCATCAGTGCTGGTCATTGCAGCCACCTTCTGAATGGTGTAGCTCTCCCGGGTAGCTGTGCTCTTCTCAACTTCCAGTCCCTCCTTGGCCGAGAATCCGAGCAGCTTTCCAAACTCGATTCGCTGCTACATGGTCATCTTGCTCAGCAAGTCCAGGTTCCTGTGCCTCTTGAGCACCTGCTGATATGCCTTGCGATGGGTCGCATACGCCCTGTTGATGAAGGCGAGAGGATGGCCTCACCTGTGGCAAAGAGCTTCACGCCGGTCTGCATGAGCATCTCCGTATCAAAGGCCCGCGTTCCTTGAAGTTTTTTCATTTCCGCTTTCCAGGGCGGCGTCGAATTGAAGAAGTTGTGTGCACGCCCTGTTTTGTGCGGAAAGCCTCCAGGAATGAGCACGTTGCCAATGGTTGACAAGAATGCCGCTTGGTCACACGTATGATAAATGACTCTTCGGGAAGTCATCCCATACGGGCGAGCCTTCCGGCATCGCAGAGAAATTGAAATTGGGGTGGACCCTGGGATCGTCGATCTTCTTGATGTCGAACTCCTCGTCGCAGGTGTACATCTTCTTGATCATGGATGCCATGCCCCGCTGACATGCCGCTCACCATCACTCGAAAGCATCTCATGGGCGAATTCTTCATGGCCATCAGAACCTCTCGTTCACGAAGATGGGGAAAGTCACCTTGGAGATGTCGCACCAATGCCTTGAAGTCCATCGACAAATCTGAGCGCCGAATCTCAGGGGAATGACGCCTGTGGAAGAGACGATGTCCTCTCAAGTAGTCAGACATCGAGTGCGAGATCGCACTGAGCCGGCCACAGTCGACACGCCCGCTTGGGATCCCAACCATGCTGCCAGGCTCTGTCCACACCAGGTCCTGTGCCGAGGTGAATGCCGAAGTGTCGAACTCCTGTCGGCTTGGCCCGTGCCCTTCATTGACAACCTTCAACTTTGGCATAGCCTTCTTTTCACGTTTGGTCTTGGGCCTGGACTTTATCATGGGAGGCGTGGCTCCCACCGACGCAGCATTCGCACTTGACTTCCCTGCCTTGCCAGTCTCTGCATCAACATCCATATAGGCTCCGGGCCCCCCCGTGCAGTAGCGCTTTCCTCCTGCAAGCCCGAAGGAAGAAATGCCACTGACTTCCTCTTCGACCTCGACGATCACCTCACGAGATCGTCCAAGTCGAGCTCCTTCTCCTCCTCGACGATGGGGTTGCTGGCCACAACTCTCGGCGTGCGCTTTGCTTCAGGAACGAGGTCCCAGCCAGTGAACTCGAAGTCCTCCTCCTCAGGGGCGTAGCTTGGATCTTGCCATTTTTGGCCAGGGTGTTCGGAGAAGATCCTTCTTCTGGCATCCAGCCGATCGTCCACGGTAATGGCCTTGATCTTCACGAGCTTGTCATCAGAGTCAGCGTTGGCAATGTTCATAGGCTCCAACGCTTGATCCTCCTCAGCGATCTCCTTGATCATAGGCTCAACCTCCCACGCGGCAGTTGTAGTAACCGCTTCAGCTTGAAGAACCCATTGCCAGATCTCCTCATCGGTCTCGGCCATCTTCTGCTCCAAATCCGGCATCCTGGGGATGTCCTTGAGCGACGAGACGTTGGAGTCGATTTCAAGCTTGAAAGCCATCTTGAAGGCTAGGAGGTTGGGATATTCCTTCAACTCGGTCAAGTCCTCAATTCGCGGCAGTTTTCGAAGATGATCGTCGACTCCGATGAGCTTGAGGTAGGAGAGGTGACAATCGATGACCGCCTTCAGGAACGATGTGACCAGTTTGCGGTTGATCGTCTCATCCTCCATGTGCACCTTGTCATACCGGACGGTTCTGCTCAGCCGATGGTCTGGATCACATGATTCTCTCTGGGCTGCCTGACGCGGGTACTCATTGTATCGTTGTACGCCTTTGGAAGGGCGAGCAGCTCCCCATCGGCGTTGCCAACAATGACAATGTCCAGGACACGGCTTTCTGATCGCTTGAAGGCCACAGTCCAAGGCCTCTTCTAGAGGAATTCCCACCTGATCCTTCGTTCCAAGAGCACAACCGTCGAAGTTATAAGTTACCATATCGTACTGAATGAGCAATTTTGAGACTTTAGTCAAGTTCCAATACCGACATTTTCTTGGCCATTCCAGTGCGATGTGAACGTCACAGTTCAGCATTTTGAGAAAAAGACTTCAATGAAATCCACAGCCGATCAAACTCTCTGACATGTTTCAAAATCTTCTCTCTTGCACTGGGGATTTTCATGTTGATGCACGTACGTCCAAGGCGTACCCCCCGCGCAAGGAAGACTAATCCAAATCAAAGGCTTGACGTCACCAATTGACATAGTCGGCAATGCTAATCTGATTGTTCATCTCATTTAGATCAAATTCCTTTGTGAGCTGCAACACTTCACATCCTTCTGACCACTTCCGGTTGGTTTGACTCAGTTTGGGTTCGGGATGGCAGCAAACTTCAACGATCAATCTCCTTGCGAGGCTGCACATGGTGTCTCATGTAGACGTTGTTGACCTGGTCGAGTTCCCAGAAATCTTGAGTCCTGTGGCACCGTGAGCTTGACATTATGCACATCTCGGTGGTCGCAACCAAGATATCTATTGACTTCCCCGGGTGTGTCCATGTCAATCTTGGAAGCTATCAGACTCCATCCCTTCGGCATGTTTCCTTTGGGTCCCGACATTATTCTTTACCAAATTGTCACACTCGATATCAAGTGCTTGTGGCGCCTTGGGGTTGGCTCTGATTTCCTTTTTCCCCACCGGTCGTGCAACAAGAGTGTTGATGGTTCTTTCCCCTGTTCGGATTTCCAGCCTAACACATTTGACTCGATGTTTTTGTGGGTTCATTTGGCAAACTGGCATTGCTGGGATGAAGTCGAAGGCCATGCGATCTTCAACATCATTTGGGGTACACTTCAAGACTCCTAAGCTCGGCAATGATTTTACCCGTCTAGCCCGTTTCTTCTCCTTCTCCTCCAATGCCAAAGTCTTCTGTTCCTCTGCTATAGCATTTCGTCTGTCCTTCTGCGACATTGACTTCCATACAAAAGGAGGGATTTCTTTTGGCTTACTTGAATTCTTGTACTTATGGGCTTTGAAGCCACTGCCGCCATAGTATGATGGGTCATCGGATCGAATATTCTCAGTGTTCCCAGTGATTGGATTGATTACTTCTACATCTCCTGCCGGGATCTCCTCATCTGCTGGCTCGTCTACTTTGTTCCTCAAGGCGGTGGGTTTCTTAGAGAAAATAATGGCGACAACTTCATGGATGTCCATTTCCTTCTGAAGGTCTTCGACTGGAGGGTCTATCTTTAAGTTCTCTTCATAGACGTGCCATAAATCATCATCGTTAGCACGGGGCGATTTGGACTGCTTTCCCTGGTGGCTAAAACGACAGTCACTGCCTCTATTGCACCTGTCCCTATGTGGCATCTGCCTCTTGATCTTTCTTGGGAGGAGGTCTTTCATGCTTGAATGTGCAGGAGTCATTAGTACATGATCCTTTGTTCCATTTGACACAGTTCCCCTTTGGATGTACCCCGTCTTCTCGCCAACTGCGGGTGCAGCGCTTGATGAGGAGGCACCGAGGGTTCTTGCAATTCGTTCCCTGTTGGACTGGAGCCGCCTCCTGTCCAAGTAACGGCCGGACTGCAGTCACCAGGAATTCGTCGGATTTCTTTTCTGTGCCTTCTTCAGCACGATGATACTCCCGCAGATCGTGTGCAATGGGTTTGCTGTTCTTAACCTGGTTAAAGACGAGGGTTTCCAGTACACTGACTTCTGGAACCTTCGGAATACCAGCCATGACTCGATCCCAATTACTGAAAAACCCACGAAGGTTATCGCCCTTGAGCTTCACGCTAAAGAGATCGTGAAGGGCATATCACCGTGTTTGGTGTTAGTACTGAAATGGTCGTGCATCATCAACAGTACTTGGCGTCCCCTTACGTATCTTTGATTGGTGGTTTCAATCTCTTTGTAGGTGTCTACTTTGCGGGCGAAATCACCTGTCACGATGTTGGTGAGTGCAGACAACAGTTTCGCATCCAAAGTTACGGGCCTTCCAATGTTTGGGCTTCCACCCATGCCTCACTGATCCAATCACATGCTTTATCGGGTCGGTAGATGCAGACATGACAACCTCCCTGGTTGGAATTCTCCAGTTTCTGTAGGACTCTAGGGCTCGGCATGCGGAAAGGCTGGAACCTTGATCGTGTCTACCTCTTTGACCCTGTTTTTGTCATTTATTTGGTCTTTGTGGTGCCAAAAACGGCTCTCATTCGACGTACAAACTTGCGATCACTGTCATCAGTCCCCATTGCCGTCGTCATCATCATCGTCCCCATCCCCGGGCCCACCTCCCGGTGGTCATCGGCACCCTTGAATGGGCCTCTTATACCGTCTTACTATCTTTGTCCTTTCGTCTGCGTTCAGGCTCATCACCACCTTTCGACCCATCATCGTCGGGATCATGGTTACCTGGCGGGCCGTCACCATTACCCCTTTCCGACTGAACGACGCTTGTAGGAGGATATGACACTTCCCACAAGTCGGCATTCGGGATAGTTGCTTTTGGCGCACTAGCTGATGCAAAGGAGCTCAACGGAGCTGAAATCTTCACCTCAGTAGCGGGTGGCATCACAGCCGCAGTCTGGACATTCGGAGCAGATATTGGTCCTATAAGGTATTCAGGAGTTTTCACATTCGCATGTTCATAGACTCAGTTTGGAGTTGCTGAGCCTTGATCTGTTCACTCTGCTGTTGAATGATGGTTTCCCTGAGGGGGGGGAACATTAGTTAGAAAGGGAAGGTACCGTGGCGATACGGCTGATAACCATTGATAACCTACTTGTCAAGGTTTAACAGCCAGCACCAGCCACTAAATGCACACTCTCTTTTTCTTGAGCCATAGGGTAATGCGAGCAACTATAATGACCACAGGCACTACTTTACAGGGAGGTGTAGGATAAATATCAATGCTATATCCTGCAAAAATAATTTGTCCCATCTCCAATGTCATTTGGAGGTAACTCTGCGGAAAGTGGCACCTTTGAGCGCGAAAACGATTATCATCGCCAAATATTTACAAAGTATTACAAAAAGTTGTTACGAGCCGTGATGAAATATTCATGCTGACGATGCACAACTTCAACACAAACAGAATTTACAAATGTGTGAAGGCGGATCCTTGCAATCTGCATCGTTGGGGTTGCAGTTCTGAGTCGGTTCTTGCCTCAGCAGCATGCGCTGAGAAACATGTCAGTGAACACACCGCTTCACAAAGAAGGTAACGAACGGTCCATCAAAGGGCGACTACTGGATGAGAAAGGAGCATTTCCAGAATGATCATGCTAAAAACATTCAAATGCCGACCTACCTCTCCGGGCGACAGCGTCAAACGCACGGTGTTTTGCGCGTCATTGAACTTCAAGTAGCCTGGCCAACGCGGCTGTTCACTGCACGCGTCTCCAAGGAAACCATGACCTTCATCATGAACATGTTTACATGATTTTACATGATTTTATCATAGATCTATATCTATCTTGAAATCTATTATCACCTAGTGGTTGTGATTAATTATCGGGCGTCGTTACTATCATCAGCAGCAGCAGCACCACTCATCATTCGTCACTCATCACTCACCACTCGTCATTCATCACTCATCATCATCATCATCATCATCTGCATCATCATCATCATCATCACCACCACCATCACCCCCATCACCCTCATCACCCTCATCCCCCTCATCGCACTCATCACACTCATCACCATCATCGCAATATATCACCATCACCACCATCATCATGATGGCATATGGGTTGAAGAATCAGTATTATGTCGAATGCGACCAACTTGAAACCCCACACTCTACTACACAACGGTCCCATGCCCCAAGCCCAGTTGATGTTCCTCGCCTAGTTTCCCAATCAGCTGGTACACCAAAATGTACACGACGATCAGGAACATCAATCCATAGTGAAGCAAGCCTTACATGTCGCAGTTCCCCGCTAGTGCCGCACAAACATGTCACGGGCTGCTGCGTTTGGACCGTCCTGAATCCTCAAGTTAACCCTTCCAAGGTGTTTTTGTCTAGAAAGCATGTCTGCTTTATCATTTCCACTTGTGGCAATGACTCCTTGATGGACAAGTGCTAGCCCAGTCAAACTCAGCAAAACACCACACAACACGACACAACAAAACACGTAGGCACGCAAGAAAAAAATTAAAAATAGTACGTACAATGACGAAAGCTCGCGCCAACTACCCTTAAGCCCCACACGGACCTTCGTACCGGGGTGCCTAGTCGTGCATCCCGGATCTTGATGTATTTGGTTGTGCCTCGAATTGCTGAAAGTTTTTGCCTTTGACTTTGACCATGACTGGTGTTGTTTGCGCCGAAAGAGGAACCCACACGCACTCTTTCCTTCAATTCCTCTGTTCAAATTGACTCTTACAAAAAGAGCATCACTTAACCTGGTACAAATCTGATAATCCGGTTGGGAGACTCGGATGGTCGCTATATACTTTTTGGATCTCGCATGCAAACCAAGGCACTGTAAGCGAAAAGATCTGATACATCAACCCCGCAAATAGTGGAGGGACAACACCGGCGACAACATCGGCTCGCCATGATCAGGGCGATGTGTATGCATATATTTATTCAATTATAGGGATGCATTCGGCTAAGCAAGTCTGAACAGGAACGAAACACTGACAATAATTTCAAGAACTTTGAAAAACAATGTTTGCGCGCACAGAAGCGGAGAATTGCAGCTAGCAGCTAGCAGTATCTAGCAGTTGCGTTACACATGGATTTACAATTGTGCTCGTCGAATTGAATTCCAACTAGCATGATTTCCGTTGTGAGCCAGCCATGCCAAAGTTTTGCAATAATAGTTCTGTTCGTTGCTGCAGGCTGGACAGTGGCAAACGTTGCAGGGCACCAACGAACCTGCAGCAGCGGTATGCAATATTGGGGCAACACAGGACTTAGGAGAAACAAATAAAACAGGATTCAAATATATTGATGAATTCAATCGATAGCGCTTGCATACAAAGAATGAACCCAATATATGCTCGTTTGAATTAAGGGGGGGGTTGGACCCCCCATTTCCTAGTGATAAGTCACTAGCGATCAACCCCAGGGTCTACAAACACCGAACACCTGCAAAAACCCGAGGACTACAAGAAGCTAGTGCCAACTCTAGGCACTATGCCAAGAACCGAGCTAAATCAGCTCTACAAGAAGGTTGCCCAACCCACATGGTTAACCTAAAGGAACAATCAATCATCCAGCTGGATTTTTCCCTATCCTTTTTGTAGAGGATCCTGTGCTCTCAGGAGGTTGGATCCCTTCGAACATTGGGCATTTTGTAGAGAAAGAAGGCTTTAATGTATAAGTTTTTTTTTTAATCCTCGTGCCGGCTACTTGTAGAGGTGCCGTCCGGCTATGTACAACAAAGTTTCTATAATACTGTAACCTCTATGCTATCTGCCTTTCAAGATGTGCATAACAACCCCAAAAAAAAAAAAAACACATCTAAAGTTAACAAGTGCTGAAAATCGGAAATGCTAACATGTTTTTCCCATTAACATTTTGTAGTTGGGCCTATTACATCCAAAGTTCCAACCAACATTTTTCTCAGGAAACATGTTGTAGCTGTCATTGCTTGAATTTGGTTGGATCAAGTTTGGACCTCATGCAGTTGTTAGATACCATTCTGTATTGGCAGCGGGTTCAAAACAATTATATAAAGGTTACGCACCGGCAGCATGCTCACCCACTACAAGGTGCTGGCACCAGAATTTATACACAAAAAACCTTGACACTTGAATTTTTACACACATACACTTTTTACATACAAAAGTTTTTACAAGCAATGAAATCTTACACAGAGAAGTTGTGACATACCTTTTTACACACAGGCGCCTTTGCACATAGAGAAAGTTTTACTCACAGAAGCGTTTACACAACGAAGCATTTGCACAAAGAAGTCTTTACACACGGAAACTTTTCGCAACAAAATATTGTCAACAGAGAGGAAGTTCGTCCATACACACAATTTTTGTTTACACCCAAACGTGCTCACACAGAGAATTGTTTACACTGAGAAACGTTTGCAGAAAGACACATGTACAATTTCTTTTACACATAAACATAAACGTTTTTACAGGGAGAAACCTTTACACCGAACAGTTTTTACGCATATTTTTTTACACCGAAATCTTTGCACAAAGGAACCTTTACGCACACAAGTTTCTACACAGGGAAATCCTTCCACACACAAGCACGCACACACAAGTGATCACACGTGTTTTCACCTAGAAGCTTTACACGCAAAAGTGTTTACACGGAGAAGTGTTTACCAAAGAACAAGTTCGACAAAAAAAACACACAAAAACAAAAAAAACAATTACACGGAATGTTGTGACACAGACAAACCTTTCACGCGTTTACACACACTTGCTCAGAAATATTTTTGCGAATTCTGATGTGGAATTTGCATCTTACGTGCAAAAACACTTCACTAAAACCTGACAGGAGAAATTGGATGACCCAAAGTGAGAAATTGTGCGAAGGTAATCTTTCTACGTCCCTGCTAGATGAATCAAACCGTTCTGATGCAGCTCGACCTTCCTCTATTGACATTGGAAATTCAGATTGCGAAAACCGTACAGGCAGTGAAGCGACATCGAATGGAAAACTGAGAGTTTGGATTTGGTATGATTTGGTTTGAAACAGTTTGAAAAAAAATCGGCAAGGTGGTTCTCGGGTTAGCCACGTCCCATTGCTGAAAATTGACACAGCAGAAATTGAAATGGCAAGTAGGCTGGGTTGATCAAACCCAGTATCCCATGATTGCGGTAGCTTCGTTGGGTGCGGTCCCACAATCATGCCGCACTCCCCTGCTTGAAATCAAGTACAGCTCACGAAAACCTAAAAAACAAGCAACGGTTAGAAGTTTTTCATCTCTTCCAATGTTTCACACACACGCCCCGCTGCCGCGAGGCCATTTTGTGCAACAAACGCGTGGGTTGTCGATCAGCTCTTAGATGATCCCTGAGGCTGGATGTTTCAACGAAATCAAAAAGCAGTGAAAAAATACAATTGAACTTGAGAGCAGGCGGAGGCGGACGAAAGGTAGTGTAGTGGGAGAGGAGTGGTGTCAAAACGCTGCGCCCCTAAGATGATACACCAAAAACGTTTTTTGCGCAGTCTAGATTGATTTTATCCAGAGCATGACTGCATGATACGGTGTCTTGTGCAGCGTGAAATGATGCACTTTAAGACCCCTTGCAGCAACTGTTATTGAGGCTGCAGCAAACCAACTATGCTGGACTACAGGGACATCTCCCTCATGGAGAGCGCGCCTCTACTGTGGAGGGCCGTGGCCGCGTCACCCGTGGGAATTGAACCCATGACCATTTTAGAGGGGGAGGGGGGCCCTCATAATTGATGTCTAATACATAATGTCGAGAATTCCACGTTTCCCACGGGCTGGCCCCCCAATACCCCCTATGATTGTGCTGAAGCACGGAGAACTCAGGTAGCTGATGCTACCTTTCGTGATTAGCCGGATTACTCAGTACGGGTCGCAAGTTTGTACCACATCTTCGAGCTAAACGTCGATATCCGATAAGTCTTCCATGTCCTGGGCCTGTCGGGCATGGATCTCCGACGTAGCCAAATGGCTGGCAAGGTGAGCCAAATTTCCCGCCGTGAACACCTGAATCGGACTGGCGGTCAAGTCATCCTGGGGGTTCTCAAGTTTCTCAAGAATCTCTGCGTTGCAATCCCTGTCGCTTATGAGGATGTTGTGGAGGACTGTAGTCAGTTGGTGAATCTGACTTGGAATCGGTAATGTGCCAATGTTGGCAGTGATAGGTTCGTATAGGTTCGTTGTCCTCCATTTCGGAATATTTCGGACTCAGGCGGTACTTCTTGGTCATCAGATGGTCTCTCAGCATTGTCAGACCGTTGCTGGAAATTGTGCCGAGAGGTTTTCTCTTCATGTACTTCAAGGATGTTGAAGTGACGACGTCAGTAATTGGCAAGCGGTGCCGGTGGCCGGCCGGTGCCGGTTGCCGGTGCCGGCCGGTGCCGGGCCGTACGTCTAGGGAAGAACAGTAGCAGCTGCTTATCATGCCAATCCAGCATGCATGCGCAATCATGCAACCCTGTGACATTCTAGGACATGAGTAGCACTACATAGTGCTGCAATACACCAGATTGATAGCGGGAGGACAGAGCGTCGCAATCGAAGGGCAACAGTTGCTGAAGAAGAGAAATGACGGTGTTATGGTGGAAGCAACAAGTCCAAATTCATAGTCCCTCAACCGAGAGAGGTTCAGTTGAGCCACTTTGCCTTGTGCAGGAACTCTCTGGTCAGCCGCCGGCGTTAGCATCTGAATGGAAGATATTGATCCATAACTGGCAATATGCAACAAGACGCGGCCACTATATTCTATATCATACATGTATATATATATATAAATATTATGTTTAAGGTTCATGTTAGCTGTTCCCCATCATATGAAATACCCCGAGTGACATGCGCTGATTCTTTTTTTGGTTGCGGACCAGGGGGGAATCAGATTGGCGGGGGGGGGTGGAAGGGGCCCTGAGTGGAGATTCCTTACTCTCAGCTCTCAATTTCCGGGAAAGGGCCAGCCACCTCCCCCAGTACTAAACTAGCACTAAAGTACATAGAACTCAGGTGGCCTAGGGTACCTTTCGTGATTAACCAACCATCGAACCATGCGACGATAAAAATATTAAATTCCCTGAGCGCAACGTCTATGCAACACAGGCTCTCCTTCCCTGAAAATTGTTGGTTTCCTTGACGGACTTTCACCCCGGTGTGCCAGTGGCAGCTAACGACTTTTCTTCAAAACTCTAAAGGTTCTCGACATCTCAACCGGGTTTGGTGAATGTTAGCTCGTGAAACAACGTCGAAATGAAAAGTCGAAAGTAAAAAACATGGCAAAGTAAGCCTAAGTGATCCAAAAATGAAAATTTTTAAGGCTAACTGGCAACACGCAACGAACAGGAATGTCCGAGGAGACTTTTGGGGCGACAAATTTTCATGGCAACGTGTAACATTCGCTGACCATAGGATTCACAAAGTGATCACTGATCATACAGTGCGAAGGGTATGTACTGGTCTTCTTCACCTGCAATTTACCGCCACGCCCGACATCATCCGACATCCAATCCATGTCGCGGAACACACAAGTTTTGATTTTGGTTGTCAATTCCTCTGCTTGGAATTGGCCTGGGAGACCGCGGCCTTCCATTTTTGCACTGTTATTGTTGCAGCGTTTGCAAAACACGCGCATATTCACGCGTGAGTATTTTTTTAAAGCGTGGGGCCGAGCGCGCGGCTTTGCGGAGCAACCCGGTGACAATTACATGCGAGCCGGTTCCGCAAGAAAAACATAACCATTATGACGAAGTGAAGGGGGATTGTGTGTTTTTTGTTGTTCTCCTTCTCGTCGTCTCTTTACAAGAGGTGGGGCCGGGTGCAAAAACGATCAAAGATGTAGCGACCTGGCAAATCAATTGTCCGGAGGATTTCCACCATAAAAAGATTACGAAACTGATACTTTTATGGACACACCTTTGCATGTACAAATTGGGAACGATTTTGTGGAAGTCATTCATGACGCTTGCACAGACAAATAATTGGGCCGAATTCTCACTGGGAATTTGCCAACAAGTCTACGGGATTTGAAGCTGAATTTGCCCATCGTTTACGGGTGGTTTCGGCAAAATTTCAAAAACATGTTAAGATCTCAAACAGAGTCCTGACCTCATGCTGTGCGGAGGCCTGCATCTGTTGCCTTTCCACGGGCCCGCGGGAAGGGGTTTCGTTTTTTCGCTTTCACCGTCCAAATCACGAATATGACTACGGTCGTTTCCGGACACGGGAAATGCAAACAAAATCAAAAACAACTAAATGTAAACTACAATGAACACAAGGGTTGACAAAAATCAACATACCGCTCTTCAAACTGATCCAACATGGGTGAGTTCGAGCAAACTCAAACCATGATGAATGTTGAAATTTGGATTGAACAAATTTGTGCCAAATGTCGTCCCATCCTTGGTGTGGGCATCCACGCCTTCGAAATGGTGAGAGTGAAAAATAGTAGGGCCCGTTGTTGCAAGGATTCTACATTGTTGAACGACCAGGCCATCCTTCTGAACTGTTTACCAAATGCCACGAATACCGGAACTGTCGCTTGAACGACATAGCCGACTGTAATCTGTCATTCATGCGTTTCATTGTGACTCTCCAGTCATCCTTGTTCACAACAACCCACCTGCGCTGCACAACATTCAGTTTCTGGAAGTGGAGCTTCGTCAAAGGCACCGACGACAATCCGACAAGGATAAGGGAAAAAATCATCGCATTAAAATATTTCGGCCGCAACTTCAAAGATGGAAACTGTTCGACGCATACTAAACTTTGACCGGGCCCAACTACAATCCATTTGTCCTCGTATTACATTAGCTGTCCAGACCTACTATCCGAGTGACGTTTCCGCGGGTAACATTCAGCAATGCACCACTGGAGGTGATGGCCAGCAATGCACCACTGGAGATGGCACACTTCGTACCAACAATTGAATTGACAAATCTCGATGTGACCCAACGTGGGAAGATTCTTAAACGCGCTGCAGATGACGTTGGCTCTGCCAAAAAGACCGGTGCATATCGATGCATATTTATGCCGTATGATGTGAGTGCCATTGCTGTTGTTTTCGATTTTCTTGCAACTACCTTCGGTTTTTTGCAAACTATGTTGCGCCTATCTTGCATCGTTTTTTGTCATTGTTTTGTTTGTGTCCACATTTGTTTTGCGGCCAAGTGCCTTCCTATGTTTTTTTTGTGATCATGTGTGCTTGGGGGCTAAGTGGGCATGGTGGCAAGGGCAATGGGCTAACGCGCCTTGCGGGGCACATGCCGCTGGTCGGCGCGCATGAAGCAAACTGCAACATGCGAGGGCAACGTCCAGCGGGAGGCTCCCAAAGCACATGACATGGCTTGCTGCAATCGCATGTGCCTGTCAATTCTGGTTTGTTTTTTGTTTTGCTTTGTGTTCCTGTACCAAGCAAACCGACGTGATGTCGCCTGTCTCCTCGTTGGCCTGGGGTTCGGGATGATGCGGTTGTGTGTGCTTGGGGCCGACGCTCGATTTCCAACCGAGTATGACAGCAAGGGCTAATGCGCCTAGATTCACGTCCTTGCGACTGTCGAAACCCGCCCTGCTCTCCACCGCGTCGTTTGGGAAACTGGCTTTCGACGCACAACTTTGGCACACGCAACGCTTGCACACACAACACTTTTACACGCAACTTTCTCACACACAACTCGTTCACATTCATACACAACTACTTCACAATTTCCTCACACACAACTCTTGCACACACAACTGTTTCACCCTCATACATCACACCGTTCTAACACACAAACACACACATCTCTTCCACATACAACTGTTTTTTAATTTATCGATCCTCCACCACCTTTGTTTTTCCTTCCTTCCCCGTCCCGCTTCAACTTTTGTTTCTAATTATTGGAAGAAGTTGACTTGTGGGGTTATCTGGTCCTTTAATGTTAGTTTCGAAGTTCAGAAATTTCATGAAATTTCACCGCAAAGAACATGGTGCGTGGAAAACTGCGCAGCTGCAACGGCACCGCGGCGAATCACGCGTGTGGAAACCTTCGCCTACACATTTGCAAAAAGTATCCTGTCATGAAAGTTCCGCAGCAACCACTTGCAAATGATTTGAATGCAATGAAGCGGGCAAACATGTTGGGATGTATTTTTGCTGGTTCTCCATCGTCTATTGTGCCGCCCGTCGTCTTGAATGAGGAAACTTCCACCATGCCGGAACTGAATGCGGCAATCAATAAGTTAAAATTAGGGAAAGGCACGGATGAAACTGGCCTCACCGCTGAATTGTTGAAGCATTCGCCGCCGGATTTTCGAATGCACTTGTTGAGGCTATTTAATGACGTGTTGTTGGGCGCGCATGTCTTTGTTCTTGCAATGTAACAACTTTTTTTGTGATGTTCGCAAAAAAATCGGGCAAGTCAACCATCAGACTTCCGGCCTATTGCGTAGATTTTGTTTGATCGCATCGAGGCGTTTTCGGAAACCGGTTTCAGAGGTAAGTCTGATTGTATTGAAGAACGTTTGTTGGTTGCTAACTTGTTATTGGACGAAACGGCTGAAGCTAACATGCCGTTAGCGATTATAAATTTGGATTTGTCGAAGGCGTTCGATAAAGTCAAATGGGATGCTTTGTGGAAGCTTTGGCTACTGAGGCTGTTTCCAATCATTTGTTTTGGATTTTCCCCTTGTATCACAACCAATCTGGAACAAAATTCCCCCAAGTGGCTCGTCTTCAAGCTACCTTTCCCCAATGGAAGCAAACAATTTGTGTTCACAGTTAGTTTCCAGAACCCGGATTGCCCCACATCCGGCGGCACAGATGTTGCGATGTTTGCGTTTTGTTATATCAAAATTGTGTTCACCTTGAAATTTGGAGACAAACCACCCCAGCAATAGTTGGGCGACAATCAAGACTGTTCCTGGCGCAAACAAACGTCATCAACAAATCATAGGCCCAACGACAAGGAGGAAAAGGACTCGCCCAAACACCACAACACCACTTTTTCCAAACCCCTTGGCCCATTGATCCCATTGCAAAGCGAAATGGGCGAAGGCTATACGATCCGTATACCCCACGTTATGGGGGCGTTGTTTGAAAATGAAACCAGATGATCGAAAACGTCAGGTTCCGCAATGCCGCGCATCATTTAGCTCCAGTCCCAGAGCTGGTTTCTGTAGAGGGCAGCCGGGACATGACATAAATACAAACCATACCTATGCGGGAGTAAAAACAAATGTGAAACATAAGCAAAGCATGTGTGAAACGTGAGAAAAGAAATAGTGAAACACAGTGAAACATAAGAATAACATAAGGGAAAAATAAGATAATATGGGTAAACATAGTAAATGAGTGAAACTTATTAAGTAAAACATAGGCAAACAATAAGAAAAAATGAGTGAAACATAAGTAAAACGTAAGTGAAGCATAAGTGAAGCATAAGTGAAACATAAGCAAAACATAAGTGAAACATTGGTAAAGCACAAGTGAAACACCGTTAACACATGAATGACACATACACGACTGTAAGCAAAACATGTGTATGAAACAGAAGCACGATACATGTGAAACATATAAGCGCAACACATGTGCAACACGGTGAAGCATGAACAGAGCATGTGTGCTGAGTGCGGGGTTTGCATACAGTGGCATACAGATCATGTTCATTGTCTTGAAAGTTTCATTGTGATGTTTCCGTCCACTGCCCACAGCTGAGCCTTTCCTGGGTGATTGACTTGCAGGTTGGGTTATGTTTCTGGTGGTGGTTGCGGTGGCTGCCGCCTGCGCGTCGTCATAGCTTGCATGGAATGGTTTCATGATCTGTTTAAGGCAAGTGCTTTCGGTTTAGTATGCACTTGTCGAAACCTAATATATGGTTCGCTTCTGATTAATGCATGATCCCTCTGTGGCGGTCTTTGCGCTAGAGCTCACCCTACTATAGTGCGCAGGAACACAAACAAGTAAACCTGCTGTTGAAAGAAACAAAACTTGAACAGTTTTGGCACGCTAGTGCGACTCAGCAGGAAACAAACAACAGCGGCAAAGGTTTCTTTTCGAAAATTATGACCACACCAGCCCAAAACAAACTTTGCTCATCAAAACAAACATGAAGCCAGCCTTTCTGTAAACAAGGCATCACAGTAGTCCTAGAAATGGACACGCATGCGAGTTTTGCGTTTCCCATATGTTTCACATATGTCTGGAACCCGTTTTACTTACGCGGCACTTATGTCAGAGGAAAATCTAAGATCTCATTTCCGAAAGCATGATCTGAGGGTTTTGGCAAACACAAACGGAACACAAACAACACATAAGAGAAACACGGGAAATATATACGAACCAAACATACGTGAAACAGAAATGGATTTGTAATGATTTTTAATTGTTTGTGATGATTTATGTTTACATGCGCCACATTTATGTGTTGGTTTGTGTTGTATGTTAATTTATCTCATTTATGCTATACAAGCACCAGTATACAAATATAATCTACTGTGTGTCATAGTGATATTGCATATTGGTGTTGCATATTTGATATCTCTGCGGCTGGCAGCAGCCTCTATATCATTCAAAACAGTTCAAAACTATTGCAATTACATTAGTGGTGCATGGTTATGAGATGTTATGAGCACAGCCTTGACGTGGGTTTGGTAGGCGAAGTTGGATTTTCTTCCTGCGATGTCAAAGCACCAGTGTGTCGCAGGGCAGCTTCAATCTTGAATGTGTAGAATTCCTAAAATGGACCGTCCGGCAACCTCACCGGAGCTGCTCTTGGGAAAAGGCGATTCACAAAGGGCAATGGCGTCTCTGAAGCCAACATCAAACATACGAAGCAACGGTTCCAGTACAAAATAGGTGGGGATTCCCTGGCCCAGGGATCCAAGTAGATCATAAGGACCAAAAAAGTGGAATTTGAGTGGGTTTTTGATGGTTTTTGCCCTTGCTTGTTGGCGGCTATCCGAGCTTTTGCAGGCCGCATGCTTCTTCTTCGTTCTCTCAACTGCACGAAAACCCTCCAGCTGCTTTGTGCCGAGTTAGGCCATCTGGCTCAGCGTTTCGTCAGAAAATCACAGGCGTACCTGGCAAAGCATTTGTTTACTGATTACTGTTACCACGTTGCGCTTTTCAGGTGCAAAGATGCGAGAGATTGCGAGAGTGTCAAGCAAAAAAAGTATGGGAAGTTCGGAAATATCAAGCTACGACAGCTAGGTCAGGTACAGCACCATGGATTTGGCATCGCAGCGCGTCGAACGTGTTTTAAAATTGAAAAACACAAAAAGTGGTAATGTCGAGAAATGTCGACAAGACGACTTGAGGCCCGGGGGTGGACAAAAGCTATGCAATAGGGCAGCGAGTTTTCACTGGGTTGAAGAAGCGGGATGTCGAGAGATGTGGAAAATGATGGCAGATGATGTATGAGATGGTGAGAAATGATAAGATATGATTCAATGATATGACGAGATGGGATGCGATTTAAGAAATGTGATGGGGGCTGACCCGGCCCAAAGCTAGCCTGTTTAAGCAAAGGCACAACTCCAGCTAGCTACCATGAGCTTTCGTGAATATAACATATATATATATATATAGTATATAGGTGTTTCCAGATTGCCCATGCACTCGAGTGCTTTGTCGGTCTAAATTCTGTTCTCTTCGCCACCCACTCCTTTTGAATATCGCTATAGGCCGTAGCCCTGGTGATAGATATCCTTTTACAGTATCTTTCAATATTTTTACAGCATCACTTTAAAATGAGGTCGGGCTCAGAAGTACTTTCCATCTACAACAAGGGACTTTAGTTCAGGGCCACGGCACTGAAACTTGCCACTGCGATGGTTCGGCTCTATTTCACACTCGCATGTATTCAAAACCATCAAAATCATCAAAAACCAGGTCTTTCCTCATGGTGTTCTTGCACAAGTTGGTCTCCAACAGGAGTGTAGAATAGAAATTTCATTGCTATAGGCTATAGAAGTGGATGTAACCTGCGGACAATCCTGGCTGCCACTGGCTGATCTGATCTATGGGCGGCAAAGCACACCCTTTTCTTTCCTCACGCTGTCAGGTGCTTCAAGGCTCTCAGTGCTTCACACTCGGCCAAGCGGATGTGGAAATCGCCAAACGGAGGGTGCAGGCCCAGCCTGCAACAGAGTGCATCACCAGACTATGTAGCTGCAAAGCAGCACTGCAAAGTGTAGCTGCAAAGCAGCACTGCGAGGCAGCATTGCGAAGCACTGCGTAGCACTAATGCAAACTGTGATATCTATGAGTCTATGATATAACTGATAGAACTATGATGTGCCTATGATGCTCACCGTGCGTTTCATGTGCCTGCAGCGCGAAAAGCGCTTCATCACTGGCACACAGGCCACTGAAGCCTGGCAAGGAGAAGGTACAGGTAATGTCCGCCTAAAGGCAAGGAAAATGATTTTTGGGGAAAATGTAGGTCGGATTCTCGGATAATACAAGCACCTCAAGCACCCTTTAATTTGATTCTTGCTTGCACAGTGCATATCTTGGGCAAACGGTGGCAAAGCATGTCGGTTTCGAGACAAGCAAAGGGACAGCAACATTCAGCTCTATTTTTATCAAGAGCAAGCGTTGCAAAGATTCTACTCTTGCCCTTGATATCTCCGTTAACAAGGAAGGTATATAATATACGTAAGTTTTGAGGATTGTAAGGGCTCTTGTAAAACTCTTGTAAGACTCTTGTAAGCAAGAGCGTCGTCTGGTAATTTGCTGAGAGCCCCGGAGGGCTGCTGGAAGCATTCGGTTGTTGCAGCTTCAGACTTTCCCGTCGATGGATATCTGAAACAGGTTATATATAGCTGATACAGTACATGCTGATACTATATACAAAAGGAAGACTCAAGAAACAGTCAAAGCCAGACGTACCAACTCCACTTGAAAATCAAGTCTTGGTTCAATCTGAGAGCACTGCGGCCTCCAACCCACGGCCATCCTTGGCCCCAGTCCCGCAGAATCGGGCCTGCGTCATCCTTTGCCTGGCAAGCTTGGAAGAGCATAGATCATGGATTAATATCGTGAATTTTGTATGATTTTATAGTAGTGTGATGTACTAGTAGTGTGTATAGCCAGTATTGCGCTCAACACGGAAATACTGTGCCATGAAGATTAAACTAAATTATCTAAATTCTGATAAATCCTGAACCAGCTCCGAGGATGTCCAGGTAAGATCAGGTAAGCATGTGGGCAATCTTCTCTCCTGGTACTTCCGCGTGATTTGTTTTACCATTGATCATCTATGCGTTCTATCCACGATGTCGGGATCATGTTTGCTTCATTTACAGTAGTACATAGTAGTACGCACTAGACGCCAGGATTCATCAGTCCTCTTCCATGCTACCCTTCCATGACAAGACATGATAAGACATGATAAGACATGATAAGACATGATAAGACATGATAAGACATGATAAGCCATGATAAGACATGATAAGACATGATAAGACATGATAAGACATGATAAGACATGATAAGACTAGAATTTCCACAACAACCAGTCGCCACTGGTGGATCCCATGTTTCCGTTGGGGTCTCCTCCCACTTTGCCTCCACTTCCTTGACAGCCCATTCATGAGCCAAGAAAAGGCAACCACGGACTCGTGAACAAATTGCAAGAAACATAGGTTTCAAAGGAAATTATTCATGAATTGTCAAAAATAGTCTCCCTTCTCCCTACTTTTCTGTTCCAACTTTTTTGCACTTGGTCACTTGGGGCCCTGAACCAGCTTTCACATACCGCAGCTCGCACTAATGCCGCCATACCATTTATCAAACCTGTCGCAAGCCTCTGAAGGTCGAGGCAAACTCCACTGCCCCACAGTTCCTGGGGCTTGAGCAGCTTGAGGATAGTGATCAGATATGATCAGATATGATCAGATATGATCAGATAGTGTGGAAAGAGGATGGTGTTGAATTTAAATGTTTGAAAGATCTTGAAAGGATCGGTTGCATGGCCCCATCATTTGTTCATGTGTTGATCAGCTCTGCAGCGAGCAACCATCTCTAGTCAATATCAATGGGCACTGGCACATCTATAGAATCTGAAGGTTGTTCATCAGGTTCATCGTTATCAGGTTGTATATAGATTCTATGTTCCAAAGACGCGATTGCTTAAAATGAACCTGAACCATGTCAAGGTTGTTGTTCCATCCAAGCCAGATACTAGGATTGTTGCGTCCTAGAAACCTCACTTACTGCAAGTTGTTATTGTCATGAGGGTTCACATGAGATTCTCAACACTCAGCGCAGTTGCAAGTGACTCTAAGTGTCAAAGACTTGGTTACAATAGTGTTACAATGTTTGACAACCTGCAGCTGAGGAGCGACCGCCAGCGGAAAGGTCGAGGACGGCAATGCTGTTTGCCTTAGCGTCCCATTCATCTTGCGGCTCCTTCCAGCATACGGCAGCATACGCGCAACGATATCAAAGCGCAAGTTCAGCTGCATTTCTTTTGTTTGGTTATTTGAATTGGGCTCTATTGAACACTGGCTGCCTTTCATTTGAGATGTCGAGTTGGTTAGAGTGCAGTTTTGCCACTAAGTGTTGCTAGTCAAAGCTGTTTCCTTCAAAGCTTTGCTCTTGATCGAAATGATTGAATGGGAAACAGTCGCCTCTGCATAAAGATCATAGAGATCGAACAGGGAAAAGCAAAGGACAACAAGTTGCAAAGGGCACAGTACCAAACTGGCCCAGAACCCGGTAAGTTCACCATGACGCCCGGTAAGTTGCTAAACTTGCATTCCCATGAGCATCAGTGCCACTTTCCCTGCAACCGAGAGACATCTTTTTGCAACACTCCTGAAACAAGAAGTTGGATCAGCCGAAAAATAGAAAGTACATCGAACCAAATCTGTCGCCAGGTGTGGCAATCGCAACTCTGATTAAGAGAGCCTCCATGAGGTGAGGACTTTGCTCATTGATTCCAATCGCGATCTCGGGATTGACAACTTTCTCTAAAACGAATTTGACGCGTTAGTTGGCCCGCAACCGTGATGTATGATGCTGCCATCGTGCCTAGATATTTCTTCCCGAATGCTGCGAACCTGCCAAGATTGGTTTGCTGAAGAAACCACAAAAACTACATAGGAGCCTTTAACCATGAGAGTGGCTTCAGCCTCTGGGGTTCACTGGAAGAGTACACATTGGTCTGACAGAGTCCCACATGCAGAATGATATTTGATTTTTTTTAGACATTTTAAGATTGCCATTTCCTCCCGTTCATTCGCTCCACTTTGCCCCTTGTACTGCATGGATCAGAATTCTGGGTGCCGCGGCGCTCCGGGGCCCAAAGGCTCTTCCCCAGAGCGTTGCAGAAGCCGCCTGCAAACAGGCGTTGCAAGATGCCATGAGTTTCTGAGTTTCATTGAGTTTCTAGAGCGCAGTGAGATGTTTGTTCGGAACCCACGACCGGATGCTTTCTGGATTTGGTTGTCTTTATTTTTCTTCTGGGCCTTTGGCAGTCTTGGCACCACTAGTCACTAGCAAGAGCTTCACCCCGTCCCAAGAATTAAATCCTTTGGTCCTTTGCACTTTAGAGGTCCCTTCAAAGTCCATTCAAAGTCCCTTCGTAGCCTGCGTGGGAATCATTTTCAAGGCAAGCAGGGGTGCCTGGGTAACCAAATGTCATCGGAATCTTGCATTTGCCGCCCACGCGCAAGCTGCACCAGGCGCCTCCTTGGCCGGGGGGGTACCAGCACAGTTCTCTGGCAAAAGGTTTATTTCTTATTACTGTAAGCCTGAACAAATAATGACTGCACAATCAGTTAATTTCAACGCTCAATGAATCTCAATGATGTAGGACATGAAACATTAAATAGCGGCTCGCCACCACAAACCCTGGATCATCTACTGGGAATCCCGAACGCAGTGGTACCAACCTCGGATGACAAATGGTAAGCGGTGCAACATTTTTCTTGCTGCCTTCGCTGTCCCTTTGACCCCTTTGACCTGTGAAAATCTGATCCAAGGCTTGGCCTGGCAGGTCCCTGCCCGCTCTGAACCCTGAGCGCTCTGAGCCACCGCACAACTAAGCAATCCTCGTCCGTCTTTCCGTCCAAGACGGGACCTCACAGCTCCGAAACATCCGTAACTTGCTGCATGAGAAGATCTGAGAGGATCTAATTCAAGGTGCTGCGATTTCTGCATCAGATGACCAAGAGAAACCCGAAGGTAAGCACTACCTGACGCCTAGAAACTCCTGACTGCTTGCCCACTTCGGGAGGATTCGGGAGGTATAGTCGGACTCAGTACACATACCCCCCCTCTTTATTTAATCATCATGTGAAACATGTGTCTACCCTTCTTTCCTCCTTAGGTCACTGGATTGCCCAAACGGAAAAACAAGTTTTACCTGTTCTAGAAGTGCGCTGCAAAAGCTAAAACAAGGCATTGCCAAACAGAACGGAGCCTCGCTGCACTAGTGGTGGGGAAAATAGAAATACATTGAAAGCTCCCGGTCTTGTCACACTACCAGTAGTACCGCACAAGGCGGCGGCGGAAGTTTCAAAAACAGGAAACCTATAGGAGAGGTTGGTTGTTGTGAATCACGGATGGCAGAGCGAAGCCACTGATGGACCGAAAAGTGGTTGAGGTCTCTTCTCTTTCTCTCTCTTTCTGTCTCTTTCTCTGACCATCTACCTACCTACACATCTATCTATCTATGCATCCATCTATCTCTCTCTGTCGTGTCGTGTAGCGCAGTGTGGTGTAATTAGTGTAGTGTAGTGTAGTGTAGTGTAGTGTAGTGTAGTGTAGTGTAATGTACTGTAGTGTAGTGGAATGTAGTGTAGTGTAGCGTAGTGGAGTGGAGTGTAGTGGAGTGTCATGTATTGTAGTGTAGTGGAATGTAGTGTAGTGTAGTGCAGT
>Ga0126342_10001021_pt1 | contig 36533 bp, 24 predicted proteins | sample Cyp1metagenome_FD_92528 | JGI IMG/M metagenome (GOLD analysis project Ga0126342, IMG submission 92528) | Coral microbial communities from Lord Howe Island, Old Settlement Bay, Australia - Cyphastrea 1 metagenome | ecosystem: Host-associated > Invertebrates > Cnidaria > Coral ... | reverse complement strand
TGGTGGGCAGGTGGGGTACCCTGGGGCCACCATTTTGTAGGCAGCAACCCCCATGGGTGCTACCATTTTGTAGGTGTCCCCATACCATTTTGTAGGGGGGTAGGCTGGGCACCCTACACTTTGAAGGCCCAACCTCTCGGGGCGAATTTCAAGGGGGATGTTTTGGGTGTTTAATTCAAACCCCCCCTTGGTTGATGACGGTAGCGGGTTATGCATGGTTATGCTGTCCAACATACTGGGGAGTACCGGGGAGTAGTATCATATAGTATCATCCATTACCCCGTGGGCAATCAAATATGGAAAATCCACCATTCAGTTCGATGATTTTCCCTTCAATGTTTCCATTCAAGTACAGTCGATGTCCCATTGCCATGTGGATCCATTTAATCATTGGATTGGTTTAAGGGAAAATTTGGAGGAAAACCCTTTTTTCCTCATTGAAAAAACATGATTTCCGGTTAAGATGTTCCCCAAGAAACCAATCCAATGATTGAATCAGCTGTCATTCAAAAAAATGGATGTCCCATTGCCAGGATCCCTTGAATATCCTTCAACCAGTTGTAACCACTCCAACCGCTCACGTTACCTGGCCTCTTCCGAGGTTGTGTCGTAAAGGGCTTTTGCTCAAGCCATTGCCTCCCGGGTTCGGGAACCCATCGGGGTCGTCGGTTGTGGGTTGTTGGTTTTGTTGGTCTTGTTGGTTTGGGTTTTTAACTCTGGGACTGGGAGAGTTACCCTCTGGTAAAAAAATACAAAAAGCTATGAAAAATCACCATCTTGAAGTTGGGCAAATCAATGATTCCTATGGGCTATTTTCAATAGCAAACTCTTAAATTGCCGGAGGATATCCAGGAAGTTGCCCTCTGGAAATATCACATTTTGCGATAGAAAATCGTCACTTGATTCATTTGTGATAGGACAATCATTGAAGATTTAAATTAAATGGGCCATGGTTTCCATAGCCGTGATAGTCATCTTAATTTACCGCTAATATCCGTATGGTAATCAGTTTGATCGGTATTGAATAGGGACTGATCCTGCAAAAATAAGGATTTTATGGGAGTTACTTCTGAACATTGGTACAAGGTGGTGCCTACCAATTGGACTTGTTGGTGCAGAAACAGCATTAGTTGTAGATATATGTGCATTAAATCCCCGCTAGCCTACTTGTAAACCAAATTAGCAAACAAACTGTTTGTCACCTTTGTTTACTGATTGCGATACATCATGATATATATATATATATATATGTGTGTGTGTGGTCACCCCCCCATGATCTACCTAGAAGCCTTTTTTTGTGGAAATTACAAGTTGTTTTTTTTTGGGGGGGCATATAAAGCACAACCGGAAAAACAATATCTCACAGAAGGGGCGCTCATGGGGTGCATTTCTGCACTTCGATGTTTCAATATATTTGGGCTGTAATTATAATATCTAATGCATTTTTGTTCAATGGCAATGACTGATTTAAAACTTTTGTCTCACCACTTCACCCCCTGGTCTGCTTCACCTTATCATTTGCTTCACCCTTTCGTGCAGCCAATAATGCCTACAACCATACTTGTTTTGGGCCACATCGAGAAAAACAAACAAAACCTGGTAAACTTAAAACAAAAACTCTAGCAAAACCAAAAAAAAACGTTTGAGAGAATGTTTGGTTTTGACTCAAAAGATTGTTTTTCTTTCTTTATTTTTTTGGTATTGAAATGATTCAACCAAAAAAAACTTGTTTTTTTGAATGGATATGATCAATCAAGATGTATCAAAAAAAACAAACAAAATTCAAGTTGTTTTTTGTTTTTTCAACATTTTAGGTTTGGTTTTCTGCATTGAAAAGTCTCAAGAACCAAAAATAAACCTTGCGTTTCTTTTGATATCTTGATTGATCATATCCATTCAACAAAAACATTTTTTTCGAATTTCCATTTCGAAACCAAAACAAAACAGAAAAAACCTAGGGAAAACAAAAACATGAGTCGACACCAAACATTATCTCAAATGTTTTGTTTTTTTGGATTTATGGTTTTGCTCGTTTTTGTTTTTGTTTGTTTATTGATTCACATGATTGCCATTTGTGCCCTTATGCTTTCTTACCTTATCGGTCCTGGGAAGTCAGACTTTGACCAAAGTTTCATAGGATGTGCTGTGATGTTTATGCACTTGAAAATTAGCGATTGCAACGCTTTCCTGTTCTATCTCTAGCAACTTTGTGCAAATCTTGGAATCTTGGAACCTTGGATTCGTACGTACACATTCTTGTCTAGGTTTGACATATTCAAACAATGTATATACGTCCCCGGAAACTGACACTTTGGGATACTTTGGCGGGAATAGTGGGGTATTTCTTTGAGAACATGTACAGTAACATTGCTTTGTAACAGAACGCTTGAATAGATGCTGCAGGACTTCGAAAGAATCTTACCTGTAAAGAAAGTCCTTCATTGGATTGGCTTTCGACTCAGGAAATCTAATGGCACATGGGCACAACAAGGGAAACAAATTGGCTTTGAAAGCAGGCATGTGAGATAGGACTTTTGGGTTCTTGAACCAAGAGATCTATATAAATGGCACAGGGGTGCAACAAGGGCAAAAGATGGGCCAGTGAAAGCATGTGAGAGAGAGAGAGAGTGATATATATATAATATATATGTGTATATGTGCCCAATATTACCCAATATGTTTAATCCCAGATCACCCCATGATTTCCCAAGTTGCCGATGATTTTCCCATGAATTCCGATATTATAGCAACCCCCCAAAAGATGCCGAAAAGTGGAAGTGATCACCAATTTAGTAGGTTCTACCATACATGTCGTACCATAATTTATCACAATAGTCCCTATCTTACCATAATTTACCATAAATTATCACTACATCCATTCATATATAGCCATGAATTTATCATTTTTGTTAGGGATTTTGCCAACTTTTATTTTTGGGGGACTGGCTCAGGCCACAGCGCGACCAAGTGGTTCATCGCTTCCGCTTTTTGGGCCGGCTGCCAGGGGCACCCGGGGGTACCCGCTCTGGAAATCGATGTGGGGAAACTGGATGAAAGATTTCATACCCAGAAATTGCTCAAATGTCCTTGTTTTTTTTTTGGAGGTGTCAATTCTGTCTTGGCTATTCGGCTATTCATAATTCTATAGGGGGCACCACCCAAAAAAGAAGGAGTCATGGACAGACTCGACGTTATACATTCTCATCAGCCCTGCCTTTTGTGGCTTATGAAACCACCAAATCTATGAGGGCCCTTGGGTCTTGGGTATTAGTATTAAAAGTGGAAAAAAAGAAAATACTGTAACTTTAGGGTGCTGACCCCAAAACTTGGGCCAATCATCATACATGTTTTCTATCATTATCATTATATCTTCCAAGTTGGTCACAAGTCAGTTACCCTAATGTTGGATGGGTTGCTATTTTTGTGACCAAATTTATGGTCGTTTGACACCCCATTGGACGAGAGTCATAGCCAAGTGAATGATTATCCAAACTCCAGTGAGAGCCCCAGTTGAAACGAGGATCTTCTGGAAATTGAGCTAGAATGTTTCTTTACAAGTGGAAATGGCTCTGTTGCGTTGTGAAGAACTTGGCCCAATGGGGCTTTGGATAGAAGATGACGGACTGCATCTACACAACAGGTGGGAACATAGCCCAGAGATCCAATCCTGCTTGAAATGGAGGCTGGCAGAAACTTTCATCCTCAACCAGAACCCTAGAAGTCACTTGCATCAGAAGAATTCACCTGAGTAGGGCTTCAGAAAACTCCATGGCCGAAATGCTAAACCAGCACTAGGCAATGTAAGCCGACTATTGATAAAGCCCAGCAAAAAAATCCCTCAAGAAAGTATCAGGAAGATCTTTCGAAAAAAGCACCTGCACTCAAACTGGCCAGGAAGTGAATCTGGCTTGACACAGAACACTTTGAGAGACACTAGGAACTAGGATCTCTAGATTCCAAAGTCGAACGAAGCTAAATAAGCCGGCTGGGATCCCAACATCCACATTCTGCTGGACGTGGTTCTTTGAGCAGATAATTTGTATCTCATGAGCTCAAAACAGTTCAAACCTCATTTGATAGCTACTTTGTCGTCATCATCATCACCACCATCACCACGACAAACCACCGCATCTACAAGCACCCGACCCCGTGAGGATGGGACAAGCTCTGTGGGGGCCCCCAGGGGTGCTAGCCAACCATGTGGTTGGCTGGCCTGATCCATCCATGCTTGGGAAAATCTAAAGTCTCGATAGAAGACCTTTGAATGAGTAGGAGCTAAAGATTGCTAAGATTTGTTAAGATTTCAAACCGAGCTTTTGGGTTCAACATCAATCCAGAAACCCATCGGATTTCCAGCAAATTTCATGGATCTTGAGCTCGAGCCAGAAAACAGGATCATGTGATTTGCATGTGGTTTTCGTGAGGTTATGTACCCCCATCTTTTCTCGGATATCCCCAGTGACAAATATATGTAGTATCTGGTCATCAAAACCACCAATCAATTCATGTACATTGCTGGCATATTTAGATCCCACCAATGACGGGACATCCAATCTCATGGTCGCTTCAAATCACAAACTTGTTTTGGTACGCCAAGTATTGGGGCAGCTTAACTGCCCCTAAAACCAGCAAGTTGTACTGTACCCGTAGGTGGGATTTAGTTTTACATCGTTTTACATTTTTAGAACCACACACCAGTGGCTTGCACCTGTTAAAAAAAACAACATCGGCGGGATACTCAGCTTGGCCCTTCATCCCAGCATGACTTCTTCGACCCCCAATTGGGGCGACTCCCTTCTCAAACAATTGAGTTTTCCAAGAAAAAACGTGGCAGCATGTTTCCCGATCCCTCCGCTTCCTAAACCAAGCAAAATCAACAAGACCCAACAACAACAACAACAACAACAACAACAGAGGTCTAAAAAGTTTCAACCCCAAAATTTGATGAAATCATGTAATTGTGTATGGTTATTTTTGTTAAACCTCCCACATCACCATTCCTTGCATGGAAAAGTATACTTCTCCGGCCACAGGAGAGAGGGTTTCATCGTGCCTTTGCCCCTCGCGGATGAATTTTTCGCGTTGCTTTTGGATGAACCGCCGGGCTACCCAGGATTGCCCAGGGCTCCCTCCAGGGTGAGGCAATATGATTAGGTAAAAGTTATTTGATTCATCCCTTGCCCCCTTGCCCCGATCATAGTAGAACAGATCCAATACATGCATATACATGCCACCACAGTTTCCAGGAGCTATTTAATGCGAGGTGGATGGCATTCACAAAGTCAACATGCATAATCCTGGAATGTGTAAGCCACCTCCGGTGTTGCAGAGGGGCATAGCTGGCATAGCTGAAAAGTTGATAGAAGATAAAGGAGGTGAATGGGTACAAGTGGACCCTGGTAATTAAGTTGGTTTATAAGTCACAACTAGCTACCTAGAATTTATATGGATTTATGGTGTATGCCTGCCGGTATTCAAATGTGGCTGGCTTGAAAATCCCGTGCACATGGAGTTTGCTGGGAAAACAAAAGTAAATAGTAGATTTTCCAGCCACGTTTCATTACCGGAGGGTAATTCAAATGATGTGGGCAACCCAAAGGCATAAACCTATATAAACCTACCATTTGGGGATAGTTACAGTTGGAATCCCACCCATTAATATTATGGTTGCATAAACCCACTAACAACTCCGAGGTTGGGCCCCAGCAACCTGCCCAAGCCTGGGCATGGCGTGGCTGGCGAGTGACTGAGCTCTAAGAAGTCGGATGACTTTACCTGAAAACTGATGGGTATAATGTATAACATAAGTACATACATCTGGGTAAATTATAACGACGTCACTGCGACCTCACTGGAATCATAGTTAATAAGGGAAATCACCCCCCAAATGGGCCTTAATTCAGGTTAGTGAAATATTATAATTTACCCAGATACATACATTACGTTACGTTACGTTACGTTACGTTACGTTACATACATTACATTACATACATTACATTACATACATACATTACATACATTAATTACATACATTAATTACATATATTACATTACATTCCAATACACTACATTACATTACATTCCAATACACTACATTACATTACATACACACTTATGTACGTACGTACATATGTATGCATGCATGCATGCATGTATGTATGTATGTATGTATGTATGTTTGTATATATATTGACGCACACAAGTAGATAAAATATGAGATTTATATTGAAAGTTCTATTTCTACTCCAGGATGACTATATCTCATCAGGATTGTAAACATTGAGGTTTTAAGATTAGCCAGATGTATATAGTGGAAATTGTGAAACCTGGTCGGTTGAGAATGGTTAAGCATCCGCAGCGGATTACTTTTCAGATTGAAGCCAACATTGTGTTTTTTTCACAATCTATAGTAGGGATATCATGGGGATGTAGTGGGATGTATAAGCAATGATGATCTGGTTGGTGGATGGTGTTTCCACAAATTTTCGGAGGGGATATTAACCACTAAAAAAATGCGGTTTAACCATGGAAAACTGGGATCCAACCATAAACCAATTGATAATTCATTTTGGCGTGTCCCCGAATAGCCAGTCAATGAGGAACATGATGAAAATCCATGGGGTCTGGGAGCACCATATTTTGAGACAAAGCCAAGTAGAGTTACTGTATACCAAGTGTTTTCATTTTTCTAGGAACATATCAATTCATGAAAGGTGTTTTGATTGAAGCATCCATTTGCAAAGGACCTTTCCACAAAACAACAAAATACTGTCCCCCCAACTAGCATAGACCCGAGAATCATTCAAGAGGAGAGCCGTTTTCCAACCCCTGTTTGGCAGGGTCTATTTTACTTGTATGGACGGTAAGTACCAAGAAAGTACCAACAACTGACTGGGTAATATTGAGCATGCAATCATTTTGGGATGCCGCCATAGAATATGTTTTACGAGCCAAGAAATGTGGGATTTGCCAACTATACATGGGGATGCAACGTGATATAACACAAAACACATCAACAACATTGGATACAATTATCAAGAATGGGACTGCACAAACAAAGTGAGATGCAACACACAAGAACTACTATTGAAAACCATGGAAGAAGATTGTCATCCCCACTTATATGCGGGTGTGTGTGTTTTGTATGTATTGATGGTTATTTTACATTGGTTCCAGCTATTGTTTGTAGCGAGGTTGGAATGATAAACCCCACCCTCGCTACTAGCGTTCGAGGGAGGTTTAACTGTAAACCAGATTGGGATGTAGCTTTCAAAAGTGGTTCTGGAGCCTTGGAAACACAATTGGGAACTAAAATAAATATGACACCGACAAGAATGGTGAAAAGCAAATTTACGGGAAAACCATGGAAAACCCACGGAAAAAGGGACCACAAAATGAAGAAACCAAATGAAACCAAAAAAACAAAATTACCTTGAGGATCATCCCACTTGTCAATGGTGACCCCAAACTCACCCACGCTGCGACTGTCGAGGTGTGATGCGTGATATTGGGACACAGGGGTGCTCCAGAATCCGCTGCAGTCCCTTTACCCAGGATCAATTCCAAAGCTGTCCCGCCCCACATCATTTGCCGCCACAGCAGAAAGCCAACGCCGAGAGGATCGCGAAAGAGATTCAAGAACAACCGAACTTCGCCAGTGTCGACGAGATTTGAAATTGCTTACAGTAGACAAAATTATGATCAGTCAGCAGCTACATATGATTGATTATACAAGATGCGGCCTCCATAGCCTACTTTTTTCGAGGTTGCCAAAATAACAACAGGTTTTGAAATAAGCCGTCTTTTTCCGCCAAAGGCCTTTGGTTGCGGGAGATTACGGGTCAATTACAGGAAATCATTGGTAAATTGCAGCCAAATTACATGCAACAAATTGAAAACTAGTTTTTCCTAAATATACCAGGTATTTCCGAGAATCATCCAAAAAGCGGGTTTTGATTCTGCCCCGCCCGAAAAAAAAGTGGGTTAAGGACGCCCAAGGTAGATGTATATTATATTCTATTATATTATATCTATATATGCGTGACATGGTTTCAACCTGCTTCCGTACATTTTCTGGCTGGTGGTTTCAAACATGTTACCCAACCCGGACGTTGCTCCACACTTACAATCGTCACGATCATCATCATCATCATCATCCTCATCCTCATCATCATCATCATCATCACATAAAAATTCGCCACTCCCTCTGAACAATTTCTTGACTGGGGTAACAACAACAACAACAACTTTATCTTCACAAGGAATCAACATTTGCCACCCCGTATGAACAATATGTTGATTGGGGTAACAATGTCAACTCTATCTTCATAAGGAGTCAAAATTTACCACCCCCTATGAACAATATGTTTATTGGGGTGACAACATCAACTTTATCTTCATAGGGGATCAAAATTTGCCACCCCCTTTGAACAATATGTTGCTTGGGGTAATAACATCAACTTTACCTTCATGAGGAGTCAACATTCACCACCCCCTTTGAACAATCTTCTGATTGGGGTGATAACGTCAGCTTTTTCTTCATAAGGAATCAAAATTTGCCACCACCTATGAACAATATTCGGATTGGGGTAATCACATCAACTTTATCTTCATAGGGGATCAAATTTTGCCACGCCCTTTGAACAATTTGTTGACTGGGGTAATCACATCAACGATATCTTCATAAGGGATCAAATTTTGCCACCCCGTACGATCAATATGTTGAGTGGGGTGATAACATCAACTTTATCTTCATAAGGGATCAAAATTTGCCACCCTCTACGATCAATATGTTCATTGGGGTAATCACATCAACTTTATCTTCATAGGGGATCAACATTTGCCACCCCATACGATCAATATGTTGATTCGGGTAATCACATCAACTTTATCTTCATAAGGGATCAAAATTGCCAGCTCCTACGATCAATATGTTGATTGGGGTAATAACATCAACTTTATCTTCATTAGGGATCAAAATTTGCTACCCCCTACGATCAATATGTTGACTGGGGTGAAAACATCAACTTTATTTCATAAGGGATCAAAATTTGCTACCCCCTACGATCAATATGTTGATTGGGGTCATCACATCAACTTTATCTTCATAGGGGATCAACATTTGCCACCCCCTACGATCAATATGTTGATTGTCGTAATAACATCAACTTTATCTTCATAGCCACCTGAAGTCAGGGTTGCAGCGAACATGTTTTGTTTTCCACCCTTGTTCGGAAGATCATCCGTATTGATTGAGGAACAAAATTCTGGAGTTGAAGCCGCCCACCTGTTTTTGTGGATGGGAAATCAGTCGGCCAACTATTTGGCCCCAACTTGTCACGAATTCCGTGAGATCGCTGGGTTTCGGCCAACTGTTTCATGCCCCTAGGCTCCTTGGCGCCCTAAACGAATTCCTGGAGGACTGTGCCAATGGGCCTTCGCCCTTAAAACAAAGATTTTCGGATGATCGAACAGTTGCTTCTGAATTTGAAACAGATGATTTTGCTGAAGAGACCCAGACGGTGCAAGCTGATTTTGTTCACCCATCTAACTATATAATTATCCATGAAACAAACTCCTTTTCAGCTAGTTATGTTTGCCAAGTTACCTATCGTTTGGCAGGTTCTTAGTATATAGTATATTTTGGGATTCCGCCTTATAGGGATTATTGGTCAGAGAAAAACCTTAGATCCCCAAACTAAGTAGCTACTTCTATTCCAAACTCTGCTGAAGTAAGTTTCCCTAAAGGAGTTTGTTTGAAAATAGGGTGCCCCACAATTTGATGTTTCATTTTGTCGATTCAAAGGGCTATTTGCGGGTATACCATATTTTTTGGACATATCATGTTGAGCCGGTTTCTTACTTGCAAATATATCATGATAAAATGATTTACCTCTAAATATATATATATTTATTTACATATATACATGTATATATATATATATATATATATATATATTTATACAGGCATACACACACATATATATAATTATACATGATATATGTGAATGTATACATGTGTATCCCGTAAATTGACGCATTTTGCATCCGATTGATCTAGATATATTTTCTATTTTTATATCCCATTACAAACCGTATGTCCTCCCTGTTTGATCCCACTTATCCCCATCAAATCATTCCTATGTACCCCCATTATAAGCTACCTACCCCCTTTGAAAATTATGAAATATCACCCATTCTCCTAGTTCAATTCCCTCATGTTTCATATTTCTTGAGGGTTTCCAGCATTTGAATCCAGCCATCCTGGTGCCATGGTGGTGATGCAGGACTTGGCACTGAATGAGCCCCAGGGCCCTGAGGAACGCCAGGCGTGGCGACGCGCACAGGTGCGTGCAGTGAAGGATTCGGGGATGCCATGCTGAGGGCCATGGTGACTTTGTTAGCTGCAGTATTTTTTCCTTGGACTTAGCTTTATTGAGTTTTTTCCTGGGGCTTTATGCAGGAGTTGGTAAATGTCCTGTGTTGGAATTTTGAACACTTTCGAGTACCTATTGGAGATGATATCCCCAGTAGTTGGGTGATGTCTAATGATTAGGACATATACCTCTGTTATGGTGAGATATTTAGGCCATGTACTAAGTTAATTAGTTGGTGAATGTTGGTGACCGTGTTGTAAGCCACACACTATCCAGAATTATACTGTCCATGGCCCATCTCTAAGCAAGTGGCAATGGTGAGATTTTTCTTCGTCTTACCGCAACAAATGGGGATGGTTAATCTATCATTACCATTCATCAGGGAAATAACATAGTATAATAGTTTAGTATTGATATAACATAAGAGGGCCACTTCTAACCCTTACATGCGTTTTTGGTAACCTCAACGTGTTTTTTCTAACTTTTATTTGCGAAAAATACAACCTTTAATATTGTCTAACCCTAATTTAAACGTTTTCAAACATGTATATATTCTGCATAAGGTTAGGCAGAAGCACAGCGAAGTAATATACACACACATATATATATACGCCACTACATTTGTTCTGGCTCACACTTACAACAAATGTCCATGCCCAGTGCAAGGTGGCATTTCACAGCAAAACATGCATGCACCATCACACAGATCTCAAAAATAGATGAACACAGAACTTACTTGCACAAATTTTTTGGTCAGTATAATCATAGTTGTCATCAAAGAGATCCATGTCGAACTTACGTGCATGAATTTTAGTCTCGACCCACAGGCCGTGAGTGACGCATGTTGGATCTGACACATATATTGGAAGGTTGGATCCCCTCCCTTGTTGAGTGGAAGTGTGAGATAGACGAGCACCTGTATGAACCTTTTCTCGGCCGAACACTGCTCAAGATTGAATTTAGAGATTTAGCTCATGCAGCAAGTTATCAGTTCAACATCTTCAGCACGTTCAGCTGCGTGATGAGCACAGCCCACTTCAGGGTGCTGCAAAGGTGCCACCTGTGTTTACTGCCGCGCTAGACATGTTCAGTACACTCAGCTGCGTTGAAGCTTTCTTCGGGAAGACATTCGAACGTCTTTCCTCACCATGTTCACTCTGGTTGATTGCGCCAAAGATGGCATGGTTCAGCTCATTGGGACGTGTGAGTTGCAAGATCTCACATTCATATACCACATGGTTGAGCCTGACGCACCATCAGTGCAATTGGAACAACAGAAATTGTCCTCAAACAAATGGGCGGAAACAGACACTGTCCTGAAACATTTCACCATTTTTGCTGTTTGTTTAAGTTTTTACCATGTGTGGTTAGAGAGGTTTTGTGGTTAGGTTAGTAAGGTTGCGCGTGGCGATTAGTAATGAATTGAAACATAAAAGTGAGGAAATGACGAGAGTTATACATAAGCTATTACAAGGGAGAATGTCTTGCAGACGTAGAAACAAGACTTGTTTCTATAATTAAGTATAATATAAAGGTTAGGCGTGCTTGTGCCATTTAAACCATGTCCTGGCTGAAAGTTTCAATCATGTTTTATCTTCCTTGTTTGTGATGATGATCCAAATTGACGAGCTTATTTTGGGATGGTTTGAAACCGCTAACCACTATCCCATCACATATATATATATATTACCGAAGGAAGTTTAGAAGTCAAACTTCCAACAATATGGACAGATGGAAAAAGCAGAGGTGGGAAGAGTCAGAGGGGAGAAGGGAAGAAGAGACAAGATCAGAGAAGATAAAGAGTGAGAAGAAAGAAGATGCAGGTGCGCGAAAAGGTAGGAAAGTCGCGAAACACTGTGTTGTTCCAATGTTTTGGGGCTCCGGAGGGTCGAAAAGTAGGCTCCCTAAAGCCGCGGGTGCGGAGCCATCTGGCCAGATGAGAGATGAAAAGTTGCACGCTGTTGTGGCGCGAAGCACATTTCGAAGTCAACATGTGCAAAGCACCTCATGCTCGGAGCACTTTTGGAAGTTGCGATGTCGAAAAAGTGCACGCTGATGTGGCGCGAAGCACATGTCCAAGTCAAGTCAAAATCACAAAACACACCATACTCGGAGCACTTTTGGAAGTTGAGATGTCGAAAAAGTGTACGCGGTTGTGGTGCGAAGCACATTTCCAAGTCAAAATGTTACAAACACCACATGTTCGGACCACTTTTGGACCGTTTCGTGTGGCCTGCGCACGGGATTCTGCACCTTGTCAAAAGTGAGAAAGATGTAAGGGATTTGTAGCATTTCCAAAAACAATGGCAGGTGTGGACATTTGAAGCGGATCCGTAAAGACGCATTTCGCGTGTCAGGCGCAATACAAGAGACATGTTCATGCGAGATGTTCGGAGGTCACGGCGAAGATTTCCTGAGATGGGTTGCATTTTGGAGCGTCAGATTTTCAGGTTTGGTAAGATGATTATGTGTGACAGGTGCAGCACTTCGTATGACCTGGCTTCACTTTTTCGAGGCAGGCGCAATACTTTAGACACATGGATTGGACTAATCGCAAAACGCATTGGTATGAGGCCTTCAGCTCTGCACTCAACTTTCAATTTTTGAAGGAAGTCTCGCAGAATTGCTTTGTTTTTGATGTTATCAACTTCGAAAGTTGAGGATGTCTCGCAGAATTGCTTCGTTTTTGAAATTGTCAAGTTCAAAAAGTGAGGATGTCTCGCCGAATTGCTGCGTTTTTGATGTTGCCAAGTTCAAAAACTGAGGAATCGCAGAATTGCTGCGTTTTCAAGCTTGCAGAAAGACAGATAGATAGATAGATCGATGGATGGATGGATAGATGGATGGATGGATGGATAGATGGATGGATGGATAGACGGATAGATGGATAGATGGATAGACAGATAGACAGACAGGCAGACAGATATATAGATAGATAGATAGGCAGACGACTACAGCAACAACTACCACTACAACAACAACAACAACAACAACAACAACAACAAGAACAACAAGAACAAGAACAAGAACAACAACAACAACAACTACTACTACTACTACTACCACCGCAGCTACAAGTACAATTACAACTACACTACATTACACTACACTAATTACAATGCAGTACGCTACAAATTACAGTTACAACTTTACTACATTACACAACGCTACACTACACCAATTGCGTTGCATTACACTGCAACTACAACTACAACCGCGACTGCAACTACACTTACAACTACCACTACGCTGCACTACGCTACACTTCGCTAATAACAATACACTACAACTACAACTACACCACTTTACACTACACTACGCTAGACTACACTACACTATACCACACTACCGTACAAAACACTACAGCACACGACAATACATTACAATACGCTTCACTATTTACACCACAACTACAACTGCAACTTCGACTGCAACTACACTACACTAATTACATCACATTACAGCTACAACTTACAACTACAACTCCACCACACTACAACTACAACTATCACTACAACTACAACTACAACTATCACTACAACTACAACTACAACTGTACCACACCACGCTACATCCAACAGTTGTGGTGAGGTGACCACTGCAACCACTACAACCACTTCAAAAACCACAACTCCAACTACCTTTCGGTCCATCAGTGGATTCGCTCTGCCATCCGTGATTCACAACGACCAACCTCTCCTATAGGTTTCTGATTTTTGAAACTTCCGCCACCGCCGTGTGCGGTACTACTGGTATATAGATGATGGTCAGTAAAATGGTTGGCCTTATAGCTTGATCTTTTGTGGCAAATCGCAGTGCCAACTACCATTTTTAAACTAATGATTAACTGGTTGTTTGGGGCCCGGTGATTTGCAATCCGAGGATGGCCCCATGAATGGGATTATCAATAGAGTCACTAGACATACCCAGGAATCAAAACTACCAAGCCTCAAGCAGTGCACTGATCAATGGGCATTTTTTATATCTACCGACCCAGGGATATCATAGGGGTTCAATGGAGGATACTAGTATCATGGTTACATCTTATTTATAGGTAAAAAATGCAAAATAATTTGAACAATTGAAATAATCACAGATCAATAATCCATGGATAATTGGTTCACTTCAAGGGATTTAGCTGCAATCATCCGGGGTCTATAATTATAATCAGGCGATTCCCAATTTATTACTTAGTTTCATGGTATGCATTGATATAGGTAAATGACAACGCCCTCTCAGCTCTCCCTCACTGGAATCCCAACATGTTTTTCAGATTAGTGAAATATTATATATTTTTGTACCATTTACCCAGATTGATATCATTTAATGTTGGTAAAAAACCATCTCCAATTTCACCATTCTTATAGGTGGTATAAGCGATTCCCAGACATGGATGGTTTATGGCATTTTTCCAACATTAATCATCCATTAATAACCATTATTAAATTGATATTATATTTATATTTTTTATATTATATGGAGGTTTCCCACTATGGAACTTGGACCCCCAAATGATCCAAAAAGCTCCGACTCGCAAACAAAAGGCCGACAAGTCCGACTTCGGAGAACGTTTTTTGACGGCCAGCGATCGACCCGATGCCAGTCCGCAGGAGTAGGGGCCCCGCCTACGACTGGGAAGACTGGGAAGACTGGGACAAGGGTAGCTGACCCCAGGGGTTTCCAGAAGTGTTCAATATTAGGGAGATGGGATTAACTTATAACCAACTGGACTACCCCGGTATTTGAGTTCCGAACTGATTTTGTATTACCATGAACTTTTTCGTGGTGTGAACTGGAGTGGTGTTGGGCGGGCCAGGTTTTTGTGCGGTTTGAGGATGGTGAAACATCCACTGGTAGTGGGAATTAATGAATCGATTGGATGGAAAAGGATTAAATTAACCATGACAATTAGGGCCAGGAAGAACTGGGAATTCATTGTCAAAAATACGGAGAAACCAACTGAATGGGTCTTTGACTAGTTTATGTAAATGGATATATTCACCAAGCCAAGCAGCTTAAAAAAAACATACTTCTGCTAGGTTTCAACAATTGACACTTAGTCACCTTTTAACTATAATGGGATCCACTGATGGGATACGAATCCCATCCCCCTTTTTGAGTTCACATCACCCCGCATGATTTCAGGATGATTAGATTATCCAATACTAACCTCGATGACATATCGAAACCAGTGGGTAGAGGAGCCGTGTTTTCATCCGGGTTCGAGACAGCTACCCCCATGGTTTCCTGACCGACCACCATTAACCCAGGGGTGCACGGAACGCCTATTGTATTTTTGGTGGGTTACCTTTAGCTATTTCATTAAACAACCCATTTCTAGATGCATCGTTTTACCCCATGTATTCCCATAATGCGGGTGGTATCACCATGTAGTAGCCTAAGAATATCGCTATATACTTGTTGTTATCCTTATTTATTTGATTACTTGAAAGTAGTTGATGTAGTTGTGTGTCCTTACCTATAAATTTTCCCAGTGTATTGATAGGTCACGGCTAATTAGATTTGTAGGATATGTAGGATATGGTGCTTGGAGGTTCATACCGCTCATCTATGTAGATGGGTTACAACGGTTTTGACCAGCTTGGGTCCTTAGAATACCTTCCCAACACCCACCAGAAACCATGTGTTCTGGGAATTTAGACATGGGAAGCATTGAGGAGGTGAATATTAGGGGGAAGGGACTATTTGGAGATATTTAATATACTTATAGATCCGTTATATTGGCAGTCTATGGCAGGGCCCTGCGAAAGCCGATTCGTAGCCAAGGCCCATGTCCTTCAACGAGTACACACAGCTGGTGGGGCTTTGCTTCCTGGAGACGGGCTTAAGTCCGGGCTGCCTGGGGAACGGGGCTGATGGTGAGAGGATGTGGATATGATCATTGTACTATTCTGGCTTTTATTTTTCCATATATTGGGAATCTCATCACACCAACTGACTTTCATATTTTTCAGAGGGGTTAAAACCACCAACCAGTATTCAATGGTTTAAGGATGTTTAAGGGAACTTTTACAGGAAAGCCCCAGAGAAAAAATGAGAAAAATCGCGCAGGTTTCCTGCAGGTTATGGAAAACCGAACTAAATGCATGATTTCTCATTGCCATGTTTGATTATTAAAGGTTATCGAAACATTAGAATTTGCTACCCTTGCGTGGTTGCAATTGGAAACTTGTTTGCAGATATTTGCCGAATTTGTTCCGATGGGAAAGCGCTTCTCCGGATGCTAAACCTGGTTTGATTGATCCGGAGGCGCACCCAAAAGAGATAAATTACTGTTCAAAATGATATCCCGGCCATATGGGCGGGATGATCGATATTGCCAGCTACCCGGAATGATGTTTGGAATCTGAACAATGACCAATTTTCATGATTGCGGGCCCATTGGATATTGGTACCAAAATTTTGACCCATTTCAGGTTGATATACGCCAAAGTCCAAAGACCCCAGGTGGTGCTGAACTCTGTCCAGAAGGGGATAGCATCGCGGTCACCGCAGACAACGCCCCTTGGGCGATGTGATGTGGCCGGATATCTGCTGAAAATTGTGATAGTTTTTTGGGGAGGCCAGTGACAAGATGCTTCTTTGTGAACTCTGTTGTAAGTTGTACTGTAGTGCCAACCAGTAGGACCATTCTGGAGATCAGTGGGCTGCTACATGCTTTCACTGCGCATCAGTTCATGATCCTGATAGTCTGTAGTTCCCTGCTAGCAACTCAAATGTTGTTGTGTCCGTTTGATCATGCTGGGAAGTTTTTGCCTCATCCAAATCCAAAGATTCAAAAAGGCTTAGCTGGTTAATGTTAATCGAATCTTTGTTTCAGATGGTATTCTCACACTGCTAGGTCAAAAGTCACACCAACCTGCTAGCTTGGTTAAAGAAAACTTTGGCAAAGCACAAGACTAGGGGTCCCTTTCTTTGCCATCTAAAGAGATACATTGCTGACCTAGCCTTCCAATGGCGGAAATCTGGGGCTTGAATTCCCCGTTGAACCATCTCACGATCGTTGGCATGAGTCCATCCAAAAATATGGGTTACAGAGAAAAAGCACAAGAGAATGATACCACAGCTGGGTGATACAAACATTATCTTTGTTTTATTGGTCCTCAATCAGCATAGTGAACCTAGAGAAAATAGCTGAAATCCCTATTTACACCTCGTCTCTGTTGGTTGCCACAACATGTGGCGCTGCGGGTGCCCCAAGAAGCCCCCGTACATTGAGGTCACACGATTCGTGGAAGAGGTGTGGAGAAAAAAAAGTTGATATGGTATGGTCAATGGCCCGCTCGGATACCTTTTTAGCCAGTCTAGGCTTTGAATGTCTCCCGGTAATCAAATACCGACAGAACTATATTCCAGAAACGGGGGGAGTAACAACAATATACCGGATTGACGTGTTGAGTAGTCCCACAACTCCAACTTGCTCAATGGTCCTTAGGACCATATGAGTTAATTACCCCAGTAAATCCCAGTAATACGTATGGGATACATCATAGATCCCAATAATCTATGGGTGACTCTTTGCCCATGTACTCAGTGAGATGCACCCCCAGGCAGTCAACTGGCCTTTAGAATCCTCCGACACAGGGTAATCATACAGTCACCATTGGAAAATTATGGAAAATTGCTGGATGAACCCTGGCTTGGTGGGGTACAGTAGTTGGTTTCATTAGGCCCCCCTCAAATTTGTTGGGCGTTCCTTAAACCACAATTGAAGTGCTGATGAAACCCGGTCCCCTATGAAGGGACTCTCTACGGGCCAGTGCAGCCGTTGACTTGTTCTTTGATTGGAGCTTGGCCACTGTTTTGGGCCAAAATTTGGTGGAAACTCAAATAGGATAAATAACAAAATGATGTTAAATGTTTGTTGAATTCTTGGTCAACATGGTTGTTGCGATTTTCCGCGCGTTTGTCCACTTTTTTGTTTGTGTGAGTGTGTGCGAGTATGCGTTCACAATTGTTCGCATATGTTTGTCAGTTTTCACATTGCAAACGTTTCTATATATATATATGTGTGTGTGCACAAGTGTGCAACATCTGAAATGTGTGTAAAACTTTGCAGTTTTCCTTTTTTCATCTAGCAGGGGGTGGTAGCAGGGTCTAGAGTCTACCACCAACGAAGACGCTCTGGTCTCCCTGGTGATGATCAGCCATGCGTACCTGCACTATTCTCCACTGCAATGGCAAGGGGCTAAGCCGAGAACCCCAACTTGAATGGTTCATTTATTCTTGTCCAAATTGGACGTCATGGGCTTCAGTTCCCGACGGATCACTATAATGATCCAGTTCTTGTCTAGTGTGATTTCCATGGTGGCTCCGACATGGTGCCATGGACCCACTTGAGGGAAGCTTTCTTAAGGTGAATGTGGACAGACCTGACTTCCGAATTTACACATTTTAATTTGGTAATTCGTCTAACTATAGGGAAACAGTTGGCCATTCCGTTCTCCACCGTTTTGCGACCTCTCGGTCCTTGTGAACCCTTGGAACCTGCAGCTATTCTTGAATGGAGCCACACCAAACAGCCAGAAACTTTTCTCTGTTGCTGCCCAAGCTTTTCGCATTACTACATGACAAGCGATACTGAAGGCAACAGGCATGTCCTCTTCCTGCAGGTATGGTTTTCTTTGGCTTCTGGTGAAGTCAAACATATGGTGCCCCTAATTCACTTGAACTTACTGCCCATGTGGTTTGATCGACAACGGTCCTGTTTGAGAGAACAACGCGCAATTTTTAGGTTTTGAACTGAATCCCATTATTTTGTTGTTGTTTCACTTCTCTTCATCAACTAGTTCCCCGTTTGGTCCCTAATTATCCCCCGTGCCCCGCTGTAATGTGTCGTGGGGGTTAGGTGTGTGCTCTGTGCTGGTTAGGCCCGTCTCTCCGTGTAGGTTGGTTTTGGAGGTCCGTTTGTTCCCTTCCCCCCCTGCGCTGTTTTGTCCTTTTGCCCGTCGTGTGTGTCCGCTTTTTTCTTCCTCTTGCCTTTCAGGGTTGACCCGGCTCCGGCCGGGTGTGTGTGTGTAACATCTGAATAGATGTAAAACTTCTGCAATTTTCCTTTTTTCATATAGCGGGGGGTGGTAGCAGGGTCCAGAGTTTACCACCAACGAAGACGCTCTAGTCCCCCTGGTGATACATGGCCTGATCAGCCATGCGTACCTGCACGATTTTCATCGATTTTCCACTGCAATGGCAAGGGGCTAAGCCGAGAAACCCAACCTGAATTTTTCATTTATTCTTGTCCAATTGCACGTCATGGGATTCAGTTCCCAACGGATCACTATAATGATCCAGTTTTTGTCTAGTGTGTGTGGGTGTGTCCACATTTTTGCGGGCATCGTTCCGTCTTTGTTTAGCTTTTCTTTACTGCATGCATGCTCAATAACTTTCACATGCTGCCTCAATCAGCCAGGACAACTGTGATTCTTGTCCACTGTCCATCCCTCGCCGTTCCAGGAACTCTGAATTCCAGTACAGTGGGCCACTGAATTCCAGTACCGTGGACATGGCTCCACATCAATGATACGCATGGATGGTTTTCAACTACCCTTTGTTAATCAAAAGTGCTAATCGAAAATCCTCTTTAAATGATGATAGCTGGAGCTTTTAATAGGGAAATCATCAATAAATGGAGGAATTCTAGTTGCTATACTTGATTCCCCTAATTCCAGCCACACAGATGTTCTGCTCGCGGCAGGCAGCAAATTTCTGGTTTAACACCGGCGTTCGCGAACAGGTCACCGGACATGACCTGGGGATGCCGGACCTGGGAATTGTAAATGGGTAGAAACCGGAGTTGAAACCAGCTATATTTATATATGTACTACATGGCTTATCCCCAGTGATATAAACCTATATAAATGTTATAGTTGTGGCTGTCGTAGGTTTATTTTATCAGATATCGTCACTATATTTAAAAACGCTTGCTAATTGGAAACACGTCTACGTATTTGGTGCCTATGGCACAGTGATCCTACTGGACCAGCATGTGATCCCGCTAATAGTTGGTTGAGATTCGCACACTTTGGACGGGGACAACTGGTAACAACGGAGCCTGAGCTGGTGAATTGTAGCTCCTTCAGACCCTAAAACCGTTGACCAGAGTTACTTGGTTTGATAAAAGATGCCATGGCATCCATGTACTTTCCCAAGCTTTCCTATCTCCTTTAGACTTTAGGATGTTCTGACAAGATGTGGTTCCACCATGTTCCACCTCCATTCACTCCATGGTTTGGCTCCGATTCAACCCAGACTCAGGTGAATGCCTTCCGCGCTGGCTTGAACGACGTTTTCCCCTTCAACGCCCTCAAGGCTGGAGAGCAAGTTCTGGGGGAAAGCGATTTTGTTTCATGATCTTGTTCTGTTCTTTGTGTTTGGGGCTGTCTTTTCAGAACCCATTGGTTCGGGAAATTATATAACTAACAGAAATGGGTAGAATGATGCAGAATGGGTGTTGTTGAGCAAAAATGGTTTAACGATCAGTTGGCAAGGATTCAAGAAATATGGAAATCGTGACCACCCATTTTCCCAAAATGTACTAGAACGGGTGCAATATGTTTAAGTACATGAAGCAACAAAGCAACTACGTTTTAACCTGCATCTAAAACATATCATGTGGGATTTAGCTGATTTAGCGACCTTAATATGGAGTAATGTGTATTGGAAAAATGGGCTGGCTGCTACCTTCGAATCTGTTCTGTTTGTTTTCTACCTTGGCTGGACAAGCCCTGTCAATCACCCAAGCATATCCAAACTCCACTGTTGGGGTGGAGCCAATGGATTGGATTCACAGGATAATGATTAACCCAATAGATTATATGATCCACAGGGCCAACAGGGATCATGACAATGATGCTTGACCAATAATAATGATGATTAACCAATGGATTCAGAGATGCCCTTTGTACATCCTAGCGTGCTCGTAAGTTGGTCATCGTGTCATAGGATTTTTGGGGCTCCCTCCCAAAGAGTATCCCCCAACCGTTGGGGTTTAACAACCACTTGTAAAAGCCTATGACAGTTGGGATTCACAAGGATTAATCATCTCAAATGAACCAGCACCTTATATGAAGATTTGCTGAAGATGTTTTTTTCAACAACTTAATGGTTTCTCCACTAGTTCAGAAATCAATAAACTAAGTATACATATAATTCATGGGTCCCATGCAACATTCATGTAGCCATAACATTGCGTGGTGCAGCACCACGCGCACATTCATGCAGCCACTACAATGCGATTGGCATCCAAACGTTGCAGAACACCATGGAAGAACCGATTACGCGTTGAAACGATCCAAGCCGCACCCGCCTCACATAGAAGCTGCCCTTCATGGCCGGCTGCAGCCAATTTACACGGAAAAACACAAGGTTTTGTGCTCCGGCTTCCTCCCCAACATGAATCCCATGCAACATTCATGCAGCCATTACAATGCGATCTGCAACCAGGGAGTCCACAAGCGCAGAGAACTGCAGCCACTTTACCCACAAAAACACTAGGTTTCATGTCACCACTTCCCTAGGTCACCGCTTCCCTTCGTCGCCACTGCCCTGGGTCACTGCTTCCCTAAGTCACCACTTCCCAGTCCCTTCGTCACCACTTCCCTAGGTCACCACCCCTCGTCGTTCGTCACCACTGCCCTGGGTCACTGCTTCCCTAAGTCATCACTTCCCAAAGTCACCATAGTATTCCCTTCGTCACCACTTCCCTAGGTCACCACCCTTCGTCATAGTCACCACTTCCCTTGATGTATTGTTATGTTGTTATGTGATGTAAAGTCTCACACCACCCTTCATGATGTGTTATGTGATGTAAAGTCTCACGCCGCCCTGCATGATGTATTGTTATGTGATGTAAAGTCACTTGAATAAAAATCATCCGTAACTCGGAAGATTGTTTCCCAACTTCCTTTGATCAGATACCTCTTTTGCCTCAGTAAATCCAAGGACTTAAGTTCCACGACATGGATTCCCAACAGTTCCCTGAAATTCAGCCCAGGCCTTCACGCGGACTGAGCTGAGGGAGATGTTTTGCTTGGGGTTCCCGGATTCCCGGCACGGCTGCGTTTGTGTTGGGATGGATTAAACACCGAAGCTGGTGATTCCTATAGGGATGGGGAAATGAAAAGGAACATGTCTACCAGGAATTCCAGGGATTTTCCACATCTCGTGGTTCCGGCAGATTTTTTTTCTTAAATTTTGTCAAATGTGGTGTGTGTTTGCTACAAATGTGATGAAATCATGTCTAGCTTCAGAAGGTAACTGTTTTGTTAGTGTGCAAGGTAGCCAAGATTAGACATGAACAGATTTGATGCAATTATATATCCTGCAAGGACGAAACTCAGACATGGTAAGTGGATTGTACACATGTTCCAATTTTATCAGCTCTTTGGATCTCTTTGGTGTGTATAAGGGCACGACAGCCAAGGGCAGCTATGACCCCGGTTGATAAATCGCGGGTACCCAAGAACATGACTGTTTTTTTCAACTGGTACCGAACCAGAAGGTCATGATTTTTTTACACAGTAAAGGCTACTGTACCCGACTTAGAAGTAAATGAACATCTTCCTATGTCTTCATTTGGGTAATTTGGGTGTATGTTTTTGGTATTGATGTTTATCCTCAAGCTGCGGTGTGTTCCTTTCAGATCCCACCTTCAACGAGGTGGTGAAGATCGCATCGATTGGGATGAACAAGCATTGTAAGTCCGGCGCTGTTGCACGCGATCTGACTACTAGCTTGGAATCAACTTGTCCCACTGGAATTTTTGGCGGGCTTATAATGTTGTCGGGAAAAAAAGGGGATACAGTATTGGATTTTTTGGGGGCCCTTGTTAGTTTCAACAAAATGAAGATCTTGAGAAATTGGATCATCCACATTGATGGTCGCCAAAGTATGTGACCATTTGCCAAAAATATTTGACAGAAGATTGGTACTAGTTGTTGACAATTAGTGTGGACCTAGTGGATTTTCCTTTTCGTTATGAGGCGGCACGCAACTAAATTCACCAATTCTGCAAGGCAACGCTAGCAAACCCGCTAGGTTTGCGGTAGTTTTTTTTTCACAGCCATGTGCAAGGTTTTTTTTGTGTGTCCTGTCTGCGTGTTTTTTCAAAATGAAGGAAAGTCAAGATGTAACGCTTAGCTCCTTAAACCTAATGATGTCTTAGTGAATCTCTGTGCTACCCAGCAATTTCCCTAAATTTTCCAGGTTGCGGCTCAATTTGGCGAATTTGTACGTAATTTTACCCGCTAGATCCCCGCTAGCAATGCGCTAGCAAAAACTTCGCAAAACGGCTTTGGCTGACCCGTGACCCAGTCGCCACTAGAGAACTTGTAGTTTATCCTGCCTGTTTGACCAAAGCAGCAGCGACAGCAAAGACAACGACAAACCCTGCAGATATTCCAGTTCCACCACTGCTGACTAGCAGCGGCACCCACTTCATATGGAAGTGCGCTAGCATTTACTGCAGTTTTTAGCTACGGCTTCAAACATGAAAGATACAATGCAGGGTTTCAGACTATTTAGGTAGATCATGGCTTTAAAGACCAAATAAGAAGCGGCACACAAGGAATTACGATTTATCAACCAAACCAGGAAAAGACATTTTGGCAAACCGTCATGTATATATGTCTGTTTTTCCGCGGGCGCCCAACTCTTCGCCCGACACAAAGATGGAGAAATGTCTATCCCATGGCCCCAAAAAAGGGCCGAGCTACACCCAGTACTGATCAATTTTATTGGATCATGCAGCTGAGGGCGACGTAATGAATATGGACAAGGCGCAGGACCCCCTAACGCCGGTAATGTTGGATACTGATTGGTGTAGGCCCCCCCAACAATTTTAGGCTACTCAATAACTCGACATTTTAAACGCCCACATCAACAAATTTGAGGATAGCCAACGTAAGTAAGGATTTCAATTCACATCAATCTACTTTTAGCTGATCTTCCTTGTAAACCTCAAAGAAATGTATTGATAAGAAAGGATATCGATTGAAATCAATTTGCTTTCAAATCGTTAGAATCTACTTTCAATTGATTTTCCTTTTTAACTTCAAAGAAATCTATTGACAAGAAAGGATTTCAATTGAAACCAATTAACTTTCAATTCATTTGAATCTACTTTCGATTGATTTTCCTTCTAAACTTCGATAAAATATATTGGTAAGAAAGGCTTTCAATTGAAATCAATCTACGTTCAAGTGCTTTTCCTTTTAAACTTCAAAAATATATTGATAAGAAAAGATGTCAATTGAAATCAATTGGTTTTCAATCCATTTGAATCTACTTTCAACTGATTTTCTTTTTCAACCTCAAAGAAATGTATTCATAAGAACGGACATCAATTGAAATCAAATTACTTTCAATTCTTTGAATCTACTTTCAATTGATTTTCCTTTTAAATTTCAAAGAAATCTATTGATAAGAAAGGATTTCATTTGAAACCAATTGACTTTCAATTCGTTTGAATCTACTTTCAATTGATTGTTTTTTAAATCCACCCAAAAAATCCCCCAAAAGTTTTTGTGCACAATAAGGTACCATTGAAACAACTACATTATTGAGGATCTGGGTCACTCATGGGGTACCCCCTTGAGAAATTGTTTGGGTGGTGCCTTTAAAAAAGGGTTTAATAAGGCATCCAATTATTTAGGAAACCTGCACTTTCAAGGTTTTAACATGGATATGGTTTTCGAAAGTAAATGGACCAGCTTTACCCAAAGAAAGGTGGATAATGGGTTTTGTGTTTTTTTCACCCCACTTTTTTTTTGTGCACAATAGGGTACCATCGAAACAATTACATTATTGAGGATCTGGGCCACTCATGAGGTACCCCCATGAAAAATTGTTTGGGCAGTGTTTTTGAAATAAGGGTTTAATAAGGCATCTAATTATTTAGGATACCTGCATTTGCCATGTTTTTTCATGGATATGGTTTTCTACAGTAAATGGACCAGTTTTACCCAAAAAAAGGTGTATAAAGGTGGATAAAGCTCCTCCTGAAAAGAAATTGAATCTGAGAAAAAACTTCTCACAATTGAGTTGTTTACAATATGCCAGGAAATACTCAATAATTAGTAATTTTTGGAATAGAGTCCCATGACACTAATCGGAATCCAACATTATACCATCGTGGAAATAGCACCCCAGTCCAAGCAGCCACATGGATCTTAAAGACCAGGGATCGCTCCACGCAATTCGGCGTTCCGCCAGGTTGAATCACATTCACCCCACCGGTGGTCTGACGGAAAAGTCGCCTTCCTACAAATTCTTGGTGGCTCGTAGCCTCAGTCCACAGCCTGTGTCCTGGAGGTTGAAGGAAAAGATTCGCGGTGAACAGTTGAGATTCTGAGTAGAAACCATGGTTCCCTCTAAATTATCCCTCAAGCAATCCTATTGAGAGAGCTATGGGGATTTGATGATCTCAGCCCGCAATCCTTTTTCAAAGTGTTGGGCCCACAGCTGATGAATTTGGTAAAGTTTTAGGTGGTCATGGTTAGGGTTTTTTCAATTTCGTACAACAAAATGCCGCTTAATGCCCATCCTATATATATATAAACCATGGAAAAACGGATGCCACATTTTCAGACATGATGCGTATAGCAACCCAAAAAAAAATAAACAGAAAAGTTGGAAAATGTCCAGGTTTGCCGGGATGAATCTACTAAGATCACCATGTTAGCCTAAATCATTGGAAAAAATCACAAGTTGCGATGGTAAACTGCAGCAAAATTGGCGAACATGGATTGAACATGTGGCCTAAATTTACCGTTTTATTGATGAAATCGTTCCTTTATGAGTAATTATTCCATTTTATTCCTTTTTTGATGGCTAAAGATGGTGATTCACCACTATAACTTGGATGTTTGAAATCTAAACAACCCCTCCTGTTTGACAGACCGGGTTTCTCTGCCGAATCTCCAAGGCCGTGCTGTTGGAATTGGGTCAGGCCGAGCGGTCTGGGGTTCCTAGCCGTGCTAGGCGGTTTCCATGCAGTACCCCAAAATGGATGGTTTATAATGGGAAATCCATGAGAATCCTATTAACGTTGATGATAAAATGGGGTACCCCCATTTTAGAAAACCCCAAAGAAAATGGTACAGTAATTTATGATTTATGTGTAGATGATCCATGTATAAACATGTATAACGAAGATGGCACATGCTTGGTAGACGGCCGCGTGTTTTCCACGCATTTAACATGCGTTTTGCATTGGTTTTTGAAGCATTTTAATTGAAATTTCACTGTGCCAATCGTTTGTTTTGTTTCCTGCCGTTTCAGATACACGTCAGACATGAGGTGTCATGCTACAATTATTGTTCCAGGGGGTTAGATGGCCCCTCGTGGTGGGGTGGGGTTGGGGCAGAAACGTTCATTTACCAATGTACACACGCGAACGTTACCAGATGCTACGCTCATGCTGCGCTGATGATGTGCTATGCTGATGATCTGCGGGGCGGGTGTCAAGATCTTACATAATATATATATATATGATAATAATTACTACTATTATTATATACATATTATATACACACTATATTATATATATATGTATGTATGTATGTATGTCTGTAATGTATGTATGTATGTAATGTAATGTAATGTAATGTAATGTAATGTATGTATGTATGCATGCATGTATGTATGTATGTATGCATGCATGCATGTATGTATGTATGCATGCATGCATATATGTATGTAATGTATGTAATGTATGTATGCAATTTATGTTATGTATGTAATGTAATGCAATGTAATGGAATGGAATGGAATGTAGTGCAATGCAATGCAATGCAATGCAATGTAATGTAATGTATGTATGTATGTATGTAAGTATGTATGCATGTATGTATGTATGTATGTATATGTGTGTTTCAATTCGATTCTTAGTTACATGTTTTCAGTATCGTATGAATTTTGCTGATGGACTTGTGAAATCAAACTCAAGCAAATTGGGCAAGTTGGCTTGGGCCTGGCTGAAGTTGGTTCAAGACATGGTTCTTCGTACCTGGCCCAAGCTCGGCAAAGTATACTATACTGCACAAGAGATGACTTTAAGAATGGCACAGGGTTTTTTCTTGGCCCCTGCTATCTACAAATCTGGTTCTGAACATAGGACCCCCAGTCCATCCACTGGATGATCAAATTCTCCCATACTTTCCCTATGTTTGGTGCAACTATCAAGCCACTTTTCAAGGCACATTGGCACACCACTTGACCGAGCCCAGGTCCAGATTTTTGGACTTCGTATCCTCTTGTCCTCGGCTTCCTCCAGGTGGTTCGGCATGCCGCCACTGGAAGAATCAGGGAGGAATACATATTCCACAGCAAAGAAACGGCGTCGGTAGGGTATCTAAGATTTAGCCATGGAAGATTTGGGCGCCCAGATCTGGTGTTTAGCCATTTACATCAGAGAACCTGCAAAAGTTTCCTTAACTTTTGGAAGGTGATCGGGAAAGCCGAATGATTCAAATGAAGAATGTGCCAAAGAAACTGCTTCTCCCAAATATCAGATGATTGTCGTATTTGAGTAGCAATAGTTACTGCAAGTAGTGATAGTTTTGAAGCAGCCATATGCTTTACATTGCTTTACCATGCTGAGAATACCAGCCAAATGCTGGAGAACCTTGATGGGGTGGTTTTATTTTTTATGCGTTTGATTTTGTTTGCCATTGTCATGGGCGTAAGTGAACTTGCCCAGCTAGGAATCATGTTTTTCAGGGTTCCCAGAATTGGTTGAAGGGAACTTTAACCGGAAAGCCTTGCAGTTAGGGAAATAACATGAAAGAACCCTGGGTTTCCTGTCTCCATTTACAGTAACCAAATCCAGAATTGGATCGTAAGATCCAATTCTTCATCCATTGTTTATCCATCATAAGTTTCATTTCACCTAGCGGACCTAGTTTTTTTTACCAAAGCTACCTATCCGTTGACCCCGAGACCGGACCCCGAGACCGGAGCCCGCGGAGCCCGCGGAGTCGGGTCACTGCCTGGTCGGCGCAGGTGGCATCGCGAAGTTTCACGTGGATGTCTTTCCAGATACCAGCGTTGGGATGCCAATCTGATTGGGTCGGATTAAGGATATCTCACGATAATATACTGTAACGCTTCCCAATGTGAAATCTAGCAGATTTCAATTTCCAATGGGTTGAAAAACCACGTTTGAAACAGCTCTTCCTCACAGAGCAATGTCATATAAAATATATAAGGCGTCCCCATAATTTGCTCAGATTTTATGATTCATAGCTCTGAGAATATGTCAATCAGTCAATCTGGTCCTATCCGAAGCAACTGATCGACCCTGGTATGGGAGTTGAAAGGCTACTTCCTTGCATATTCTCAGGGTCGATCAGTTAGGGCCTGGGGCTGGTCACTGTTGCACAAATGCTTACAAATTGGTTAAACATCCAACAACAACTCAAAATTGTTGTTGCAAAGACCATAGTTGTGATTTTAACACATGTTAACCGAACATGGTCAGTTGTAGTCGGCAGTTCGTCAACATATTCTCATCAGCTTTCTGGGGAACGTGTTGGACCAGACCTGCCAACCAATCCCAGTTGCTTTAAGGATTTGTTTGAAAGATCATGGTGGGCCATGGCCTCCAATTTGCAAAGTGCTAGTCATTACAGTCAGTACCATCATTAGCGGAGGGTAAACCAGTGATGATTATAACCATATATAATTACCCCTTTGGTTATTTAACATAGCCATGGACAATGGCCCATAGAAATAGATGGTTTACCTATTAAACATGTTCATTTTCCATGGCGAACTGTTAAACACTAGATGGTAATCATCATATATAATCCCCCCTTAATGAACCATCCCTCGTGGACAACTGTAGTAACTTCGGCCGTGGCCCGGTCCAAGAAATCCAAGTTCGCCTAAGCTTAGGCGTCCAGACAAGCCTTTCCGCGTTCCCGTGCATGTGCCAACCAGTCGGACCACCGAGAGGGGCGCCATGGGCTGGTTTTCACTGTGGCTTTTCGGGACAAGTCTCGGGGAATTCACCACCAACCGAGATTTCATCCACAAAAAATCCATGGGTTGCTAGCAATTTCAGGCATGTTGATGGCTTGATAGTGGTTTAAACCATCATATAAAAGGTATATAAAAGGTAAGACCACCAGCAAAATGGAGATATAAAGCAACATATCACCGGCTGGAACTTTTGCCCGTGTGTTGATTTTTTGTTCTATACTTAAGCGGTATTTCTTGGTTCTTGCCCTGCAGCTCAAGTAGAGCCACCATAAACAACCGTCCGGGGGGTTATTCGGACCTTAATTTACAGTCGAATGTCCATGCGAATTGCAACTTCCTATTTGCAAGGAATTTGATCAGATTCCCTTCTCCAAGTGTTTAATTAAAACTTGGGTTTCGGGCCATTTTGTTATGATGTATGCATGCTATGCTTATCTAAGGTTTTTTTCCGGAGCGTTTTCATCCAAAGGCTTCTTTGTGCAACTGTCGACCAGTAGCCCGAAACAAGAAATATGTAACATTTTTACTTGGTCAACACAAACAACTTAACGTAACATGCAACATCTGTCCTAACTGCAGCCATATCCCATGACGTAACATGTAACATCTTTACTCTGTCAACACAAAGAACTTAACGTAACATGTAATATCTTTACTCGACCAACACAAAGAACTTAACGTAACATGTAATATAACATCTGTCCTAACTCCAGCCATAGCCCATGATGTAACATGTAATATCTTTACTCGGCCAACACACAGAACTTGACATAACATGCAGCATCTGTCCATCATTTGTCCTAACTACAGCCATATCTTTTGACGTAGCATGTAACATCTTTCACCCGGTCAACACAAACAACTTAACGTAACATGTAACATCTTTACCCTGTCAACGCAAACAGCTCAACGTCACATGTAACCGAATGTAACCTCTGTCCTACCTCCAGCCATATCCCATAACGTAATATCTAACATCTTTTCCATAAACGCAATCGTTTCCGCTTAGAGTCTACGTTGCATGAAGGTTCATACGCCCCCACCCCCCACCCCACCCCACCCCAAGTCCCATGACGTATCACATTACATTTGTGCCAACACAAAATCCATCACGTAATATGTTGCCAACTGTCAGTGCCTGACATCAACGCAGTCGTTTCTGCTTAGAGTCTACATGAACGTTCATACACCCCCCCACCCCACCCCATAATTTCAAAATGGTTCGCAAGTGCATCAACAGAAAAACAGTAAAAACAGGGTCCGGTGTTCACCCCGCTAGCATAAACAAGCATAGCCGGCATAGCCTATTTCAAAGCTCATCACCAGATGCAATAAAATACGCCTGGCGAGGTGCCAGGATCAGGATTTCCTGGAAAGAGCTGATGAAGGTACCTCAAAATCGTTAGAACCCCAAAAGACACGGGGAAAATCATGGAAAATCACAACGATTGTTGGTGGAGATGTATTTCCACACGGGGAAAACATGGTACTTGACGTTTTATATGTGTTTCATATGTCTTTATCACTATGTACCCATCGATTTTCTCACCCTTGTAGCTGGAATTCTGCATTAACCCTGAGGAATGAGGTAACAATCTCCAATGATCTTCCGATCCTCAGTGGAATGAAACTATCAACTACATCATAAACGCTCTTTGCATGGTATATTCATCGGAATTTACCAAAAAATATCCGAATAACCTAAGTGAGGGTAAATTATACTGAAAATGAAGAATACAGGTGATATAATATTATGTATGTATATTTTTTTTGGGGGGTTGTCTTTTTTTCCAGTGAAAACTATTTCGTATGCCCGCCCGCTATGGACAACTTGCACAGTGTTAGGCTTTACTTGCCGCCGTATACCTCCAAAGAGGAACTGCAGGCGGGCGCTTTTTTTCGGGTTAACAAACGTAACTGGGGGGTGCCCTTTGTGCAGGGTTTGGGGGAAAAGATGGGATCATTAACCAAGGAATATCAATGATGGGGGCGGTTGGATCGGTTCTGTCAAAAAGTTTCCAGAAAGAAACATGCTACATTGGAGCAGGCAGGTTTGTACAAGCTGTGATCGGTTGATAGTTGATACAACAAGTTACAACAAGATTTTTCGATCCACCAGAATCCACCATGTTTATATTCTGCAAAATCCAACTCTAAACTGGTTCAATCCAGGTTCCACCTTCGGTGAACTGGTTTTGGAAAAAATCCAAGTCGCGGTTGCTGGAAATACCTTGAAATCCTACTATTGTTGCTTAACATCTATTTAATTTTACTTGATCCGACCTACCACAAAATCCAAGATCTTGAAATAATCCCATCACCCTAATATGAAAACTTATAAAATATCCTCACATGGGCACCCAAAAGAAAATAGTGTCAGTACTAAGCTATCATGCAAACTATGGTCTCTATGGGGGTAGGGTAATACCGGTGACAAGACACATGTCAATTCCATTGTTTGTTGCTTACATCCCTGTATTTCTAGAGGTTCAATCCCCATTCTTGATGAGTAAATCAAGACTAAATCGCTGGTTAAATCATGTCAAATCCTTATTTTTAATGGTTTAAATCACCATTTTGGATGATTTGGATGGTTAAATCATGTTAGAGCATCTTAGATCCCTATGTTTGATGGTTAAAATCACCATTTTTGACTCCCATAATTTCATTGGAGGAATCCTATCGCTTTGCCTTCGCAAGGCGAAGTTGGTGGAGGCGATGCACAGCTCCGTTCGGGAGCCAACTCTGGATTTTTGTTTGGATTTTCTCCGTGGATCTCCGTGGTTTTTGTTTGGGATATCAATTTTAATATATAATATTGGTGATTTATGGTGATTTCTATGGTGATTAATAACTTATGGTGATTTATGGTGATTAATATATAATGATTATGTGTCACTAAAGAGTGGATTTCTATGGGTTTCTTGGATCTTGAATTATTTTTAGAAGAAAACACGTGGAATTCGCTTGTGTCTTAGAAGCAAGAATGGTGGGGATGATGTTTTTGGCCAAGCGAAAATGATGGATATTGGACGGTTTGACCAGGACCGTGTAGACTTTATAAAGGGATTGGACCATACGAGTTGGGATGCGAGGTTGAAATCAGGTACCCCAAATTATCATCCAGGTTTCATATCAGTTTTCTGATAGGAAAGCGGTGACTTAGGGCAGCCCAGTTTTGAGAAACACACGGATCTTTGTCACCAGCAAAACTTTGGCTTTTTTCTAACGCACGGATCTTTTACCACGTATGAGGATTAGGCCAGTAGAACATGGTGATGTTTCACATGCAAAACTACCGTGGTGTTTTGTTCGAGGGGCTCAGCCGCCAACTTGGGACCAGAAAGGTCACCAAAGTGATACCCTGAACGTAACAGTTTGCTATGGAAAATTGAGGAAAATTGTCATGTGTTTATGTGTTTAGCTTGGAAAGACATCGAACTATATGGTCTATATGGGCCATGGCCTTTCATATCGATGATTACCAGGGTTTGACGTTTGCAAGTAAAAGCGTAGGTATTTCAACATGGGGATCCAACAGTAGCCCCCACCAAGAGATGTTTGCCGTCACGAATCAAGGTTCTAACCAGCAAGAATAGAGATTTCAACCGTGATGGATGTGTTCACCAACAAATGCAGGTATTTTCGCCCACAGTCCTGGAGATCTCCGAGATATTTAAAAAAAACACAAATCATATATAAAAAACGAGTGAAAAGTCTACAGTGCCCAATCTGGAAGTAAAATGTGACATTCCTTTCTCGATTAGAAATGAACCACGGGATGAAATCATGACTCCTGCCGCGGTAAGTGGCTTTCCAAGACAGCAAAGAATGGACAACTTCTCCCACCCTGGTACCCGAGCCAAGGCGGGTCACCACGAGCAGAGAGTGCGGGACCAATGAGATGTCACAGAGGCAAGAAAAAGCATTTTTTCCACCGTGGTCTGATCTGCTCGGGTTTCAAGATTTTTTTTCATCCGGAAGATTCTAGATTCAGAAACTGCTGCCACCTCGACTCACGCCGAATCCCAAAAAAATAGGTTTGGAATATGTTTCCCAAATGGACGTACATATTTTGCATGTTCCAGTTTGTGTTTTGAGTAATTAATAATCATTTTATGTATGCTGTATGTTTGTCATATACTATCACACACATATATATACATATTCATTTTTTCTTTTGGACATGTATATATATATATAATACGTATGTGTGCGTGTGTTTGTATGTGCATATGTATACTATATATATAATCCCCATCTGGTGATGCACATTATTTTACTGGGAGTCCGCTAGCAAAATTAATAGTTTTGAAATCACCGATTTGCATATGCTACATCCATGCGTCCGTTCGAACCCAGGAAAATAATTTTGGTTCAACATATTTAATTTTATTTTCCTGTGCTTTACAAATGTCCGCCGACAGGAAAATAATTTTCATGGACGGGGGAGTTCACTAGAACGTATATGTACGTGGGTATGGTTCTTTACATGACTTTAAAGGGTTGGGAACCAGGATTTAAAGGTCAGACATCAGGATATTAATTTCCAAAAGCATGTTTGATGTGACAAGCGGGCGCTCTCGAAAGGCGAAATGAAGGCTCAAAGCTTCAAAAAGGGCGCTCTCGAAAGGCAAAATGCAGGTACAAAGGTCAAAAGTAAAGACAGACCCATTCAAACCACTGAATTCAAAACTCCGACTGGTTCATAATTTGTAAAGCTGAAGACACATTTGCCTTGCAAAAGGGTACAGACACATATGTTCAGCTTCACCAACCAAAAAAGTGACTCGAAGAGGTCGAGGCGCAAGGGGCTGGACCTTTTTTTGGCCGAATACTTGCGGATGATTTTCAAAGGTTGGCCCCACAGGAAAAAAGTCGCATCACCAGGCCAATCATCCACAGATAGGACATGATGGGACAAATTCAAGAATTGTGTGTCAACGCGCGCCGTCGCGCGCCCAAATTGCAAAACACATGTTTTTTGCTGAAAATACATTTGTCCTTGCAAAAGGGTACAAACACATATGTTCAGCTTCACCAACGCAAAAAGTGAGCAACGCAAAAAGTGAGCTGGAAACGTTCGGACCGCGATTTAATATGTTCCAGGCGCGGGTTATTTGCTAAAGTTGTGATCCTCGCAACCCAGAAAATTTGTCTAGCAACAGCATTTGTTAACACATGATTTAATTTGGGTGGTTGTGAAAATGCGGTAAGCCACAAAGCATCTAATTCTTAATTTTGAATTTTCTTAAGTAATTGGGAATGAAATGATTCATACGATAAACGATTGAGTTTTGGGTTCGTCTTCAGATAGCCCCCATTCGAATCTGTCATGGGCTCGAAACATTCATATGTAAACCTAAACAGCATATGTTGAAGGGTGGTTTGTTGAGCATTGTATGAGGGTTGGCACCCAGGAATTTAATTCATAACAGAGGGGAAGAAATGCCTTTCTGGAAACCTTAGGCATCAGGAAATTAGTGCCTGCAAGCTTCATTCGTCTGAGAATGTAAATTCCGGCAAGAAAGGTCAGGCACCAGGATTTTAATCTCAAAAATGCCAGGACCCCACAAATAACCCAGTTATTTTCCTAGGACAGGATTCTCCGGGGTGCACCAGATGGGGATATATATATATATATACATACTAGGAAGTTGGGTAGGTAGGTAGACGGATATATTTCTTTTTATGTATCCATCTTAAGTATATACATATATTGCAATATGTGGTATATAATATTCATATTATTGACACCTATATAGTGTAAGTAAATGTGATATTCAAACATATATATATATTTAAACTATATATATATACCTAGATATTTATATCTCAAATATCATGACCATGACGGACAGCACGACTCAGAAGGCATTCTGAAAAGTGTTTTCACGCCGAGCAGATACACTCCTCGCCGGAAACGGTTTCATGTGACACACCTCCCAGTTCTTTTGATGTCAATAGAAGCTCTGCGTGTTTGAAAATGCAGAATTGACCCCCAGTTTATGACCATTTCAGTAAGGGAAACTTTAGGGGTGTACTTAAACAACCATCAGGTTTAAAGATGCCCTATCTTCAGGAAAACAAATGGGATGGAGAGACTAAATTGTCAGCTAGAGAGATATACATATGTGTAAATTTACATAGATATATGCGTACATGCATGCATACATACACATGTCCAGGCATGCAAACATACAATGGACAAATAGATGCAATGCAAATTGCATAGACGTACGCGCAAATACTGTATGTATATATATATATACGCAAACATGGAGTGCAAATAGACTGCAATGCCACGCAAATACTTTGCAAAATAAATCAAAATAACATATGTCGTTTTTGCCTGCAAGGATACCTACAAAAAATACATACATATGTACATGCAGACCTACGTACATATAGACATAACATTGCAAACTATGTTTGCAGGAGATCTAAAGTCGTTAATACATTGTGCTACATTCAAAATAATGTTAATCGTTCGTGGTCGCACCAAGAACGGTTCGGTGTTTGTGCAACCGTTTGTGGACGCACTTTAGCCCCAGATGCCTTGTGTTTTGCAAGGAGGGGGTTCGGCACAGATGACGATCCGAAATCAGTTGAACACCCCCCAAGTGAAAACTGTTGAACACTGTCTTCCCTATGGTGATTCTGACCAGCATCCCCGAAAATCGAAAGTTTCAGATGAGTGGATCGCTGCATCCTTGCCAACCCCTAAAGAGATGGGGAGGCTGCAGTCTGGCCGGGCTGCGGACCGGTCATGGCTGGAGAGAGATTTCAGGAGTTTTCCCCATCACAAAGAAAATCTACCAAACAAAAGTCTATAGCAAACCCCTCAAGAGAAAAGTTGGAAATTCATCCTCCTGGGAATTTAGCTTAGCCTAAGGACTGGAGGACATGATGTCTTTAAAAAACTTTATTTTTAAGGGACATACCTGGCCGGCAAAAAAAAACAGTTTCATTTTTTAAGAAAATACTGTTGTTTAACGGTCTCCTATTCTTTAAGAGGCCTTCCTAGGAAGATTCTAGGAACTTGTTTTTTGATATGTTCAGCAATGTTTTTGGGATTGTGTGTCAAATGAAAACCAGCTTGCCTGCCGCTTGAACAGATGCCCACAAGCAGAAGACGTGAAGGTGAGATGGAAG
>Ga0126342_10001020_pt1 | contig 36538 bp, 32 predicted proteins | sample Cyp1metagenome_FD_92528 | JGI IMG/M metagenome (GOLD analysis project Ga0126342, IMG submission 92528) | Coral microbial communities from Lord Howe Island, Old Settlement Bay, Australia - Cyphastrea 1 metagenome | ecosystem: Host-associated > Invertebrates > Cnidaria > Coral ... | reverse complement strand
TCTGGCAAATCTTCTGGCATTCTATCTGGCAAACATTCTGGCACTTTATCTGGCATACCATCTGGCATTCTATCTGGCATATCTTCTGGCATTCTATCTGGCATATCTTCTGGCATTTTCTCTGGCATATCTTCTGGCATTCTATCTGACATGCTATCTGGCGTTCTATGTGGCATATCTTCTGGCATTCTATCTGGCCGTTGAGGTCCAGCGGTGCACACTGAGGTGGGAAGGTCCCAGGTTGAGGTCCAGCGGTGCACACTGAGCTCGGAAGGTCCCAGGTTGAGGTCCAGCGGTGCACACTGAGCTGGGAAGGTCCCAGGTTGAGGTCCAGCAGTGCACTCCCAGGTTGAGGTCCAGCAGTGCGCACTGAGCTGGGAAGGTCCCAGGTTGAGGTCCTGCGGTGCACACTGAGCTGGGAAGTTGGCAAAGAGCTTGGCGAAGAGTTGGAAGGCGGAAGTGGAGGTGGAAGTTGATGCAGACATGGTCGAGGAGAAACTACAGGAGGAGGCGGAGGAGGAGGAGAAGGAGGAGGACAGCTAGCCGAGGAGGAGAAGAACAACTCTGATAAAATCTAACTCACCTGGCAGGTGGGGAACTATATCAGTTCTTAACCAACTTAGCTAACAAGCTGGGGGCACCACTTACTAATTATGTCTTAGAAGTTGGTTTCCTCAAATGTACACCCACATTTTTGTTTGTGAGCCCACCATGTTTAATGGTTACATCCATAACAAACTGGGGCAGGTTGTTGGTGTAATATCTCTATGATATCTAATGCTGTAAAGCCAGTAATAAACCATCCCCAAGTCATCACCATCTATGGGTGGGATAAACCATCCCCAGTCATGGCACCGCGATCCGTGGCGTCGCCACCACATGTCGCGGGTAGGTCGCCGTGTGAGGCTGCTCTACCCGAGCCACGCCGGGAGGGGGCAGGGCCGGCAGGGCCGCGAAGTGCATCAGCGGAACGGCCATAGCGTCTATCCTGGTGGATCCAAGAATTTTTGAGTTTCAGGAAACCTTATGAATGATCTGAGTTCTCTAAGACCTGGTGCCCCAAAAACTTAGAAATTGCTGAATGTTTTAAAGGCAACAATCGCAGGTGCAAAGAACATGAAATTTGTAGAGAATAAATAAATTGAATTGGTTGGACACGAGCCAGGACACTCTTAAATTTGGAAATCAATTTTGGTTTCAGCAAAATAACTGTACCATCTGGTTATTTAACATAGCCATGGAAAATCACAATTTTTAATAGGTAAACCATCTATAAATGGGCCATTTTCCATAGCTATGTTAAATAACCAGAGGGTAAATTTAAATGTTCCCCGAAAATTGAACCGAGACAGTGCCGTGTCAGCGACACATTTGAGGCGTGGTGCTACATGTCAGGTCTGGAGACGTGAGTAAAGTTCTGCCCCGGGCCGGGCCAGAAGCCGATGCATCACCGTTCTCGGTCCAAAACAAACAACTGTCTATAAAGCTATGTGATATATGTTGAAACCTAAATATATATATATATATTTAGGATATCTCCGCATTGCATCTCAAGCAGGTCATGCGCAACAATAAATGCAAAATGACCTGGGTATGTTGGAATGATGTCCGATGCTGACCTGTGGGCCTCAAGGCTGCATAAGGCTGCTGGTGATGAGGTGCACAGCAATTTGGAGAACAAAATCATCAATGGGCCTGGACATAGAAAACCGAAGCGAGGCTTCGAAGTCCAGAAAAAGAAAAAAAACATGTTCAACTCTGCAGTAAAAAACAAAAAGCACAAACCCTGCACTGCACCACAGGAATCACGCCAAAAAAGGCCCGGCATCATCTTGAAGAAACAAATCCCTTGCATCTTGATCATCTCCTGTGACAATCTGGCAGCCCCCACTGTCAATCTGCTGCAATTTTTCATTCTCTGGTCATTGGCTGTTTATAGGAAGTCGTCCTTGCTGACGCTGATGCTGAAACTGAGCCTCTGTTGAACTCATTGAGCACAAACAGCCTGCTTGCAGAACAAGCAACAACCTGTCAGGGATGAAGAATAGAAGAAAAATATATACACAGTATGTATATATATATATACACACATACACACACACACATATATATATATATATTGCAAAAATGAAGCAAAGCAGAACGGTTAACCAGGTTAAGCAGGTTAGCCATAACACCTTAAGCAGTTATCCGAAATCTCCCAGTCATCGAAAATCTTCGGTGGCTCGGTGGCTCGGCTCTTTGGCCTCAGAAGCGTTCCACCTGGAACTTCCACACACCTCGCGACGGTCTGCTTGCGCCCTGGAGAAAAAGTAAGTGCCCCTTGATATCACCATCCCGGGTTGGAAAGTAAGCAACTATATATCTCAAAAAAACTCAAACCACACCTGGTTGGTGGTTTGAATCCCTCTGAAAAATATTAGTCAGTTGAGATTATTATTCCCAATGTATGGAAAAATAAAACATGTTCCAAACCACCAACCAGACACCCGTTGACCATTTTCCGAAAACGAACTGAACCCAAACCCCGCCGTCGAACCCTCCACCTGTTTGGCAGTCATAGTCAATGAAGGTGCATGCGCTGTTTTCCTCCGTCATGCGCCGGATCTTATCCTTGTACCTGGGCGCCGGATGCTGAGGAACCAGGCCCATCGACATCCCATCCCAGTAGGAACCCAGGGATATTGGATGATATAATTTATATTACACATGGCTCATGGTAATTTATTAACCTATAATATCACCTATATATCACCTATTAACCATGATATAAATCATAAACAAACACATATCAATGATATTTAAACACCTAGTTTTAATATTTTTTTTAATAACCTTCATTGTGGACAAAAAAGGTACTGGTTTCCCATTTCCCAGACAAGGCCTTAAATTCTCATGGGTCAACATTATCGGACCCTATGGATAGCTCATTTAGTTGCGACGCCCAAAATGATAGAAACGTAAAATCCAATCTCAAGTGAATGAAAAATTGAACATGTTTCTGCATCTTTTTCTTGGATTTGCTAAAGGAACCCCAAAAGTAACAAATATTTCCTATAGATTCCCCAAGTAGTGGATTTCCCATGGGGAAAATGCAAAAAACGTCTTCAGCAAATCCAAGTGTTTGCAGGGTTCCTCGGGCCCATACTGCAAAACCGATGCCCCCCATGCCGTCGAAGCTGCTCTTGCACAGCTTCGTCACTCAGTGTCCTGTTGGTGGCCGGTGAATCCACTCTTGGAAAGATCTGCGGCCCCGCAAAAATATATGGGGGTTTCCATCAATGGGGCTACCCCAACATCTGGATGGTTTATCATGAAAAATCCTATGAACATGGATGATTTGGAAGTATCCCTATTTTAGGAAACCTCAATACAACTGTTAGATATTTGTTGAACCTTGAAACCATCTAACCTGGCAGGAAAGGATATCCATAAACAAAATCGAACAAGAGCTATACCCATATGATCCAATGGACATCACGCTGTGGCATACCCAAAGTCCTCTACAAGTCAAATATGTATAAATGCAATTTGCACGGCTCATCCATTCTCAAACTATCATGTGGTTGGAAAACTCAAGGTAGCTCCTTGGTTCCCCATTTTTGGTTGGGAATATGGATACCTCCAACCGCTCCGAACCGCTACAAATGATACAGGACGTGCACGCGTCCTGATGGGTTCCCCTGGGGGAAAGCATTGGTACATGGTGACCGTGGCGTGCTTGTTGAGGCCTTCCCCCGGTGGCGGCTTATTCTTCCTTGGCCATGGAGGAGGCGGAGGGAATTGACGTAGAGTTTTTTCAATGGACATCCGATACCTTAGATGAAACCAGATGAAACCATTGAAGTGGAATGTCTAAGTGGCATTTTTGAGATCATATTTCCGTTGAACATTAGAAGTTGTCGCTCCCATTTTTTGCGAAATACCCACTGGTTGCCTCCATGAATTTATTAGGATACCTGCAATCAAAACGGAGTTGTAACCTACAGATGGGAACCCAAGAACAGAACGGACACCTATCCCTTCCCCCTGAGCAAAACCCAGGTTGAGTATTGGATCAAAGACGATCTCAGCATTTCTATTGTCTTCCTTCATTGGATTTTTGTTGTCAAAGCCTGGGATGGAGCTTTTTTGGGCCCCGTTTTCAGCACAGCGTCTGATCAGGATAGACCAAAACATAGCCACGTTTCAGCACGATATCTCTGGCGACGTCCAAGTCCTAAGGGCAGCCGCCAAACCAGCGGTCAGTTTAACGGGCGGAAAAAAGGAGCCACACATTTGACAACTGGTTGGTGGTTGAGCCACCCTTCTGAAAAATATAAGAGTCAATTGGGATGATTCTTCCCATATGTTATGGACAAGTAACAAATGTTTGAAACCACCAACCAGTTATTTCCCATGTTCGGGATCTAACCAGCCTGAAACCCTGGCAAGACCAAATTTTCAGCATCCTTTCACAGCCGCTTCTAGCTAGTGGCAACTCTTGCTGCAACCAACGGCAGGGTCTCCAGGTATCAATGGCTTCGATGCCATCCAACTGCAGACTATAAATTCATCCTTTACCCTCTGGTAAACGTTTACATAACTATATACATCACCATTTTTCATGGGTAAATCAACTATAAATGGCCATTTTCAATAGCCATGTTAAATTCCCAAAGCGTACGTGTACTACAAATCGAGCAAAATGAACCCCCCCACTTTGGTCGGTATCTTCTCATATAACATGATCATGTCTCTCCACATGGCGGTGTTTCGTGGACACACCGCGACCAACCCAGAAACGGTACAATCGGTGAGGCCGTGAAAGACAACCTCTCCGACATTGGGCTTAATTACCTGCCGCTGAGTCGTGGACTCCGTGGACCCATCTGGTTTGAAGGGTTTCCCCCAGGTTTTTCGAAAAGAAATCGATAGAACATCACCCAATTCTGGGATGCTCATCTAATCAACATAGACATGCATATGTTTGTTCACTGGAAGGTGACTGGTTGGGAATTGCAGGGCCCTTTTTTGGGTTGGAAGCCTAGGATTCTCCAAAGCACCGAGCCCTAATCCTGAAACGAAAGGACCCCAAATCATCCAGGCGATGACCATGGTGACTTGAGGACCCCCGTGACTTAAGAAACCACCACATAGAGGTAGAATGACCAATTTCTCCTTCAGGTTGAGCTCTGATCATGAAACCTTGGAACACAGCCCAGCTGGTATAATATCTCCATTCAGTTCCAGTAGGATTGGCTGTTCCAATCACATCCTCACCATCCGAAACGGAGGTGCTAAGATCCCTGGGGACTATATCAATGTTCATATCTATCATTGTCAAATATCTGGATAAATGATAACAATTCAGCAATCTGACAAGTTTGGCTAGTTTGGGATAGTTACCCCTACCAACCATCATCCCAATGAAGTCGCAATGAGGTCGTAACAAAATTTATCCAGAGTATCCGTATCCCGATGAATATTCTGATCATATCATCATTTTTGGTCGTTAAACCCACATGTTTGAGGTTGAACCGTTCAACCGTATGTTTACTGGGAAAACGACAATTATTGCCCGTAAAACAATTTTTGCTGGTAAAGCCATCATTTTTGCCGGTAACCCCACCATTTTCGCTTGAACACTATTCATATCTATTTAAATCATTGGCTTGCAAAACCACATTTTTTGCAGGTAAAACATGGTTAAAAAAAATTAAACTACCATTGTTTGTTGGTAAGACCACCATTTGTGTGGCTTTAATGTGGGTAAAGCAATAGTAAACCATCCACCAGTCATCACCAAAAATATATGTGGTATATACAAAAAAAATATATACATAAACCATTCTCAGTCATGGGTGGTTTATGACATTGCTTTAACCACATTATGTGCCCATCCCAATATCCCCACCCGTCGCTGTTTTCCCGACCTTCAGCTCGGACACCTTGGTCAACTCGCTGCTGCTGAGGCTTCGCAGGTCCGGTTCCACCACGAAGGGTGAGGGGTCACGACCTGCGACGTTGTGGTGTCATAGACGTTGCGGATTTTTAAACGCGCACACAAACAAATAGACCTGAAAAGTCTTGGGACCTCAAAAAAGTGGGTCCTTATGAGAAAGTGCGGGCCTAACGAATGCATTCTCCGAGGCTTTATAGCATTGCCGAACTTCTACGGCCAAGTTTTCTTTAAAGGTTTTACAGAGATGGTCAATCACGATTACTCACGAATTTATGATCATGATATGGCAATCCCTTTAGCCAAGCAGCATCAGACATCCAATTTGCTTACAGTATGTACCTTTTTAAGGTCGTAGGAACCCAAGAAGTATTGTACATTATATGAATACTTTTTAGGACCGAAGACCTAAAACAAATACGTGGCTGATTGTACCTTTTGAGACTGCTATCTACGGATTTCCTGGGACCTCGAAAAGTAGGACCACGGACTCCTAGGGAGAAAGGCATCGCGTTTTCTTTCTTTATTTCTTTTACTTCATGTATTTAAGTATATAAGATATAAATAGCTATCATACTGGTAATGGTCATTATATATTGATAGGACTTTGAAAACTATGTCGATCCCCATTGGATGGTGCTGAAAACTCCCCGTTCTTGATACACAAAACCTCAGAAACAAACGTGTATTCCATGCTGAGATGGCGCAGGTGAAAAATAAAAAAAACGAGAACCGAAAGAAATAACATAGCCATGGGACATGGCCCATTTATAGAAGTTTACCTATTAAAAATTGTGATTTCCATGGCTATGTTAAATACCCAGGGGGTAACATACACATTCACATTTATCAAAATGTCATATTCGTCAAATCCACCCAGCAAATCCCAGCAGTAAAGGCACCTTTGCCTTTCCCATTCACCGCACCACGTCGATTCCCTGGGCTTTGGCTACGGCCCTTGGGGCCCTTGGGGCCCTTGGCACCGCTGCCCTTCAGAGATGGGGCGCTACCACCCAGGGAGTCCACAGAGATGGTGGGAAGCATGGCGGCATTGAAGGATTTTCCTAGGGCAAATCCAACGGTTTTGACTATGGCTATGGTCATACATGATTGAATATCATGTGTATACAATTTATAAAAAAGGAGCATGTGGTTGGTACATGTTGGTACACCACCATATTTATGTATATATATATACATATATATATACATATATATATACATATATATATACATATGGATACACACACACATATATATATAATTTTATAATTACACACTCATATATAGACATATATATATATGTAAATAATTATATATACACATAAGCAAGCTGTAAATATGTATGTATATATATATATACACATGTATATATATATGCATGGAAGTATATACGTATATGTATCTCTCCCTATTGTATATATATATGGAAACCCAATGGTTTCCCTAGTCGTTATGATCTAGAAGTGTTGGCTTTGTTTTCATACCTATGTTGATTTTCGAAAAGGCTTGGTGCTTCACCCCAGGTAGTAAGTGGGATATTCGCCCAGTTATACTGAAGTAACTCTTCCTACCCTACTCATAACTGAGGTTATAGCTTATAACTATGCTAACTATGGGGCACCATCTTGTAGATATACTGAACCTGGAATCTGGTTAACTTCCTGAACATAGCTGAAATGAGGTCATTTGGGGATGATTCCAAGTAACCGTTGGTCCACTTCTCGATCTGTAACTGGATGTTGGGAACTCATGGGACCTATAGCTATGGCCATTTATTAGTTATAACTAACTGGTTATAAGTGGGATTATACATTTTATAAATGGGGTTAGGTACTTATAACTGGCAAAGGGCCATAACTGTATAAACACTCACACTTCGATTTGTCCTAAAGTAGGCTGATCCAAGTGAAGTTCGGGTCAATGGTTGATACTGGGCAAATTTGTCTTGCAAGCCCCACCACACCTGGATTTCTCATCTCTCGCATCGGGGTTTGGGTAAGAATTGGGGCGCTGCATCAAAATGAAATAACGGAATCACCTGTGTGGCCAGTACTACTTGTATGGTGAGTTGATTGAGATTTTTGGGTATTAGAATGTGACTTGGAAATTCCATGGGTACCTTCAAGAAAGCAGGTGCTCCTTGGTTTTCTCTTGCCACAGCAGTTGGGTTTGGGGGTCCAAAAGTCCATCAAATCACAGGCTTCACGGATCTTTCAGGTACCCCAAGCAATGAAGCCTGAAAACACCATGCCGTTGAATCCCCTCAAGCCATTTCACGCATGTCAAATGTGTGTAGAACATGAACGTCAACCATACGTGAGCCCATCGCCCAGTCTCCTTCCGAAACCAGGTGGTTGCTTTTGCTCACGAAGTTGCTGATGCATGCGCACCATCTGGACAACCCTATGCCTTGGTCGAGACTTGTTGGTGGTTAATTTACCCACCTGATTTTCAGAATGGGACTTTCAATAGGAAATTCATCTATAAATAGTTGCTTGAGCCACCAACCGGATTTCATGGTGAATGGAGTTCACGCATCCATACATATGTATCTGTCATTACTTTTGTCATCTTGTGCCATTCAGCATAAATCATGCATCTGTCTATAACTATGCACATATATGTCTATCTGCCTGTCTATTTATCAATGTATCTTTCTGGCTATCTGGTCATCCCGCCTAGTACCGGTAGCTCAAGTATCTGCCTATCTGTCAATCTTTCTGTCCGCCTTTCTATGTATTATCTATCTACCGAATCTATCTATCACCCCACCAAAAGAAATCGGACTGTATTCTATCTTTGTTTTGGTGGGGTTACAACACTTTGTGGCCGGAAAAGAAACGGTTCATAGCAGTGAACTCCTCGACAAGTCACACGGTTGGTGAGTTTTTGCCAGCACCTCCTAAGGGGAATCCCAAGGGTAGCTGCAGCAATCGCTGGGCGGATCCACCAGCTGGAACATGGAGGAAAGGTGGATTGAGAATCATTGAGATGCTGTTTGCAAGAATAATTAAGATGTTTTTTTCCCGGCTGGATATGGCTTTCCATGGCTTTCCATGTTGAATTTGACGGCTGGAAACAACATGAGGTTCTTGGAAAATGCATTGACCCAGGCTGCCGGAGCCTGTGAAAAGTCTTGATCCCCAAGGGCTTCCAGCACCTTGCTCCGTTGCGCGCTGCTCATGGCCTCGGGTGGCTAACCAAGCCTCCCCCAAAATTGACTCACCAACATGAGGTTTTATATCAACATTCAGCATCAATTCACAAAAAAAAAAACATGTTTTGTTTGCTGTCATCCCACAATATTGAATACTGTATGGTTGCCTATGCGTATGTGCATATATATATATATTATATACACAAATATAGATACATACATATACACACGTATATATATATATATATATGCATGTATATGCATGTATGTGTATATACAGTAACATATTGCTATTTCTTGTTGGGGGTTCACAGCTATGGGGAAGCCAGGTCTCAAACCACCATTAGGCCAGTGTTCAAAACACATATAGCTACAACAAATGGGACTAAGAGATTTTCAGAATTCAGCATCATCACGTTTCACCCTATCATCATGACCTATATAGGACCTACACCATTTGGATCCATTTGGACCGTTGTTCACAAACCCCAAAAGTCTTGACCAACAAAGCCTACTGGCCTGGGGGTCGAAGTCGGCCAACTTGTTGGGCAGGGACTCCGTCAAGATCTTCTTCCAATTATAGCCCTGTCATCGCGACACAAAAAAAAAAAACGACCCAAGCACCGGGATGTGGGGGCAAGTTTTATGGGAGATGTACATGGATGTACCTTGTCAAAGATATGGGTAAATGGTGTGTTATATATATATATATAAGTATGTATGTATATATATAAATATTATAACAAACAGCTTCTAGTGGATATCTGATGCGGAGTCGGATTTTTTCCGAGCTTCTATAGTGATCAAAACCTCGCAATTGGGCATGGAACCAAAAACATCTTTGCTGTTTTTACCCACTTCTCTGCTGATATTTCAGTGAGTCTTCCATTTAATTATATGGGCGTTTACTCTCTGATAATCAAACATGGCAATTGAAAATCAGCCATCTAGTTCGATGATTTTCCCATTTAAATGACCATGCCAGCCATGTTTGACAACACCAGAGGGTATTGCTAAAAACTGGCCATGAACAAACCGTGTGAGCCAAGCAAACCAACACCTTGTTGCCAGCTTTCTCCCCCAGCAGCATGCAAATCGTGTCCAGGACCTGTTTCACCTGAGGGGCAAGGAGAGGGGCCCATGAACTCTGGTGTCTTTCTGGCCCACCTTAGTTTTACATTTATTTTTTGATAGAATCTGATGCTGACGGAATTTGTTCCTTCAGCTATGACCATGGCTCAAAATCGGCACGCTGGGCATCCAATGACTCTGCCCATCAATTGTTGGGATGGACAAGTCAAATCAACATCCTGCTCCCCACCCATCCACACACTTTGATTGGCCTTGTGGCAATTAAATCGCTAGTACTGTACATTTCCATTTTCTGTGGGTAACATCCCAATTCCGCCAAACCAACTTTACCAAGTTATATCACCATTTTTTCACCAGTTAGTTATTTATATATATATCCCTTACACTCCAACAAGGTGGTGCCCCATAGTTAGCAAAGTTGGTTTATAACTGCAATCACATGGCTTTATACTAGATGTATCTATACTTCATGGGCTTAAAATGTTATCAGAAATACTGGGGGGCACCATCTTGTATACATGTATGCGGTGACCCTCCGGTAAACTAGCAGTTTGCTATTGAACGTGACCCATAAATTGTTGATTTACCTACTAAAATTGGTAATGTTCCACTATAGTTCTGTTACCAGAGGGTATATTCCAGTAAATCCCCATTATATCCCTATGGTGGATAAATCCCCAATATCATCCATATATATTTCCCAATATCATCCATATACTTTCCCAGTTGGATCGGTTGGTTTATAAGCCCCATTAACTATACTTATATCTATCATATATCTACCATAAGCCATAGCTAAACCATTCCTTCATGGCACCCTTGGGGGGCCACCAGCGGACCCACCAGGGGACCCGTCTCGCCTGGCGCGGGGGTCGCAGCAACTGGCGCAGCTCTCGCAGGTCCTTGGCGTTCAGTTCCTGCGCCCGCTGCTGCAGCTCCTTGCGGCACTGCTGGGCCGCCTCCTGGGCAGCTGTGGATGCTTAAAAACTGACGGTTTACTGGTTGGTGAGATAAGATAAGACACAAAAGCCACAAGAAAGATAAGAGATACTAGCTTAATATCCCATTGGTATATCATTAACATGTCATTACTTATCCTGGTTGGTGGTTTCAGGTAAGTCCACTTAGATGAGCCAAGAAAGTCAGCTAAATGGCGATGGAAAACATTGTAGATACCCAGTTGTGTCAGGATTGTCCTGTGATATATAATGACTGGTTGGTGGTATACCTACCCCTCTGAAAAATATGAGTTCGTCAGTTGGGATGATGACATTCCCAATATATGGAAACATAATCCAAATGTTCCAAACCACCAACCAGGTTTAAGATGACCCTATAGAAATTTAAAGAAAATAGGGAAGATGAAAAGATGAGAGATGAAACTTGGATTATAGAAATCAACACATGTGCATGATGATCCATAGAAATTGATCTTTGTAGATCAGATATGGAAGATGAAAAATGGAAGGTGGAATTCTGAAACTTGGATGATCTATAGAAAACAAAACACGTGTGTCATGAGGTATTGATGGTTTTCGGATGTTTTCTGATGTCTTTGTTGGGGGTCGGTGACCAAACATGTGGGTTTTCGATATTTAATTTTAAGGTGGTTTTAGAAAATGATGATGCACGGGAAAGAGCTGAAAATCAGGCACGTCAACCAGATTTGGGCAGTCAACGACAATGTCCAAGCTGGCCACTCGAAGCACAATCCAGCAAAACATGCCTTATACCAATATTTTTAGGAAAAAAAACGTAACTCTCATCTTGCAAATCCATCTGTTTTTTGTTTTTTCTTCAGGTTGTTGGACTCCATGAGCCACCATGAGTTCCATTTACAATTTGCACCCCCAAGGCCCCGAAAAAAAAAAAAAATCAGTCAATAGCCATTTCAGGTACCTAAAATTGCAGGTACTTAACATACATAACTGGTTGGTGGTTGAGCCTACCCCTCTGAAAAATGATGGAGTGAAAGTCAGTTGGGATGATTGTTCCATTCCCAATATATGGAGAGTCATAATCCATTCATGTTCCAGTCACCACCAACCAGATAAGGATCCATTTGTGGGTCCTGAAATTCCCATCCCTTGGCACCTGCACCTCGGGCATCAGCGACAACCGTCGCATCTGTGCGGAGGTCCGAGAGGACGTGGTGCGCGAGCGCGAGCTGCTCAGGGTAGGCCGGGGGGCCTGGGAATTCATGAGGTAAGATGAAATGAGATGAAGCTAAGCAAACCCGCAGCAAACCCTCAAAGATCAAAAAGGCAGAAAACCTACAACCAAGTATATTTATATTATATAATTATATAATTAATATGAATGTTTTTGTTACGAGTCTACATGCTAATAGATCCCAATCCTGAGTACCTTCACTTACATTGTTCTAACGTAGGCTGAGTATCCCCCAAAGTGCTCAACATTGGTGTGGGAGGGGTGCCAAAGCCTTCACATGCCAAGAGTCCCCCACAGTAGGCCCAATATAGGCCCAACAGTGCCCCGTTCACTTGTATATAGCTAATTCCAGAAGGCAAGTGTGTAAGATGAGCATGTGTGACTGGTGTCTCTCACAAAAGCAACAATGTAACGTATGTGCAATATGTATTAATGCATATTACTGCATATTCACTTAGGGCTTTCTGACGTGATTTTTTTTTAATGTTGTATGTTTTTGTTAATCCTTGTAGGGTTGGCCACATCTTTGATCGCCAAAATGGTGGTTAATTATTGTCACTCCAGCTAGCCAATTTTGGAGACAGCGACTGCAGTCCCTTGCAAAGCGTCTTGCCGTCCTGCCCTGCTTTTTAACAGCCAAAAGTGAACCAATGTTTCACATTTATATATTGGGTTGTTGTTGTTGTGGTGGTGGTGGTGGTTGTTGTTGTCGTCGTCCTTTTGTGGAAGGCCCCACTGGTCCCTTGGTCCCCAGGATTCTGCGAGGTTGTCATGGATCCAATGCCTGGCTTGCATGGCTTGTCCAAACAGAATCATAACCCGACACTGCAACTCTAATGAAGAATCGATGATTTCCAAACATTTATATAGTTGGCAGTGACTACCCCACATGTTCAACTTTATGAAAGCTACAAGCGTTGTGGAATCCATATCAAATAGGAGTCCACTTATGGAAAGATGATGAGAAACCCATTGCCATTTCACTGACGCAGCGGCTCCACCAACTGGGTGAGCTGATTATTTTGACCAACTCAGACTTAGCCCACCGGTACTCAAACATAGTTTGCGCAAAATTCCCGCTGTTCAGATCCTTAATTTTCCCATTCAGAGCTCCATTTACAGACCCTTTCCCAGCCAGCCATGGTTGACTACCGAACGGAAAACAAACTGTGCCCGATGTCTTAGAACCTTGGTTTCCCCTATACCCTCATATTTTTTGCAGGTACAAGGTGGAGCCTGTTACAAATTGGTTTCCTAATCCTAGTTAATCTTAAGTTATAGGTCAACTTAACTAAAGGTGTTTCACCTTCTACAATAAAACATATAAAACCCTATCTGGCCTATCTTTGATGGAACGCTGGGGCACCACCCGAAAAGCGGACCCCCCTGGCAAATCCGGCACCTTGCCAGATCGCTCATGTGCTGGTGCCGCTGGTGCCGGCGCTGCGTCGCCGGCCCGCTCCAGAGGCTCCTGGACGTGCGGAAAGCATAGGAATTCGGAATGGGATTTAAACCAATCATAAGAGTTTCAATAAGTGGAATATATTGGAATTATTGATGATATAGAGGGCTTATTGATGATATGATGGGGATGAATGGGATTTCATGGATTATGTTCTATGAAATATGAAGCTTGCCTGTACGGTTTCCCATTTTCCCATAGACAAACTTTGGGACTAAGGAAAATAAGTGGAAAACCATCATGATGATAAGTAAATCATCGAACTAAATGGTTCGTTTTCCATGGCGAACTGTAAATTACCAGAAGGTACATCCCAAGTACATCCCATTACTACCATCGCATGAGTTATAAGTTCACTGCACAACAGCGTTATTCCATACTGACTCCCCAGATCAGGATGGTTAAACAATGGTCATATATTCCTTACCAGATGGTTTTCACAAAAACATTGACTCCCATTAAACCATGTGAAACCTTCATGTTCCATCGCATTTTTGTTGTATGATTTACCTATCGTCATGACCTCCATCCGTTTCCCGCCTTCTCCTCTGGCGCGATGGGTTCCTCCGGCTCCGCAGACACGGACATGGCATCAGCCTGCGTGACAGATATGCCCTGGGGCTACTTCTGTGGTTAAATCATGAGAAAATCACGTGAAAACCCTGGGAACAGAAAGTTTCATAGGAAAATCATGAGCAAATAATGGGAACATTATGGGAAAATAATAGAAATATAATAGAAAAAATGGAACACCAATAATCCTGGGTGAATAATGGATGATGGGGATATACCATCTGGTTGTTTAAGAGTTTGTAATCCAAAATTGCAATTTAGTTCGTCGATTTACCCATTAGAGATGGTGTTTTTCTATAGCTATGTTAATTTCCAGAGGCTAAACGCTAACCGGAAGCACTGGATGGATTATGATGCATTGAATGTCGCTTCAACATTTCCCAGGCTTCCAACTTGGTCATAGGTTATAGCCATACAAGTCATTCACTGGGACGCATACCAGTAGTACCGCACAAGGCAGTGGCGGAAGTTTCAGAATAGGAAACCTATATGAGAGCTTGGTTGTTGCGAATCACAGATGGCAGAGCGAATCCACTTATGGACTGAAAGGTGGTTGGAGCTATCTATTTTGGAGTGGTTACAATGGTTGCAGTGGTCACTGGGTCGGTCGCCTCACCCACAACTGCTGGATGTAGTGTGGTGTAGCGCAGCTGTAGTTGTAGTAATGTGGTCCAGTTGTAGTTGTGGCGTGGTGTAATTTGTGTAGTGTACTTGCAGTTGCATTTGTGGTGGTGTAGTGAATGAAGTGCAATGTAGTGTAGGGTAGTGTAGTGTAGTCTGGTGTAAAGTAGCGTAGTTGTAGTTGTAGTTGTAGTGTACTGTAGTGTAATTGAGTGTAGTGTAGTGAAGTGAAGTGGAGTGGGGTGTAGTGTAAGGTGCACCGTAGTGTAGTGTAATTAGTGTAGTGTGGTGTAGCGTAATACAGTTGTAGCTGTAGTTGTAGCTGTGCTTGTCGCGTGGTGGAGTTGAGTGTAGTGTAGTGTAGTGTAATGCAATTGGCGTAGTATAGTGTAATGTAGTGTGGTTGTAGTTGCAGTTGCAGTTGTAGTTGTAGTTGTAGTCGTAGTTGTAGCTGTAGTTGTAGTGTAGTGGGGTGTAGTGTAGTTCTTGTACTGATACAAAACCCTGACTTTTTGCTCACTTTTGGCAAGGTGCAGAATCCCTTGTGCCTGCCACGCAAAAACCGCATCCGAACGTCCAAAAGTGCTCCGAACCCTTTTTTTCCACTTTTGACTTCCAAATGTGCTTCGCACCACAACGGCGTGCACTTTTTCGACATCGCAACTTCCAAAACTGGTCCGAACCTGGTGTGTTTTGTACATTTTGACTTCCAAAAGTGCTTCGCTTCACATCGGCGTGCAATTTTTCATCTCTTATCTTACCAGATGGCTCCGCACCCGCCGCTTTAGCGAGCCTACATTTTCGACCCTCCGGAGCCATAAACCATTGGAAAACACACAGTATTTTGCGACTTTTCTACCTTTTCGCACACCTGCATCTTCTTTCTTCTGACTCTTTCTCTTCTCTGATCTTCTCTCTTCTTCTTTTCTCTTCTCTTCTCTGACTCTTCCCACCTCTGCTTTTCCATCTGTCCATATTGTCGGAAGTTTGACTTCTAAATTTCCTTCGATCATACATATCCTAAGAAGAGTCTGTTGGGATGTTCAAGTGCCCACTCTATCGTTTTTTTTGGCTTGGTCTTGACCCGTACCAATGTATGCATATAGAAGGCTTCAATCACGGAACTAGCAGCACAGCTTAAAACATCTGGAATCCCACCCTGTACTTGGAACATCCATGTGTTTTCTCACACAGAAAATGATCAGTTGATGGCATCAAACCCTATCACACACAAATAAGTCATAATAAGTCTGGTTGAATAATCATCCCATGAAGTAGAAAACGAGAGCAGCTCCCAGCCAATTTCAATCCGACACGGCAGACCTTAGGTCAGTACCCCTACCCCTCGGCCCTCGACTACCTTGGAATCTCTCGGAAGCATTCGGCTTCACATTCAGCTTCACTATATGATTTTGTCCCCCAAAAAGAACACGCATGGTCTTCATATACTATACCTCTGGTAAACTAACATAGCTATTGAAAATGGCCATCAAAATAGTGGATATACCCATTAAAAATGGTGGATCTTTCCCTAGTTACGTTAGTTTACCAGAGGGCGATGCCCAGTGAGATGGTCCTCAATGATACCCATGGGGGTGATGAAAACGGGTCCCGGGGCCGTTAGAGAAATGAAGCCAAGGCATCGATTCAGGTCCCATTCAAAAATCATGTAAACCGTAAATGTACCCTCTGGTAAACTAACATAACTATAGAAAATCACTAGTTTGAATAGGTAAATCAACTACACATGGCTTATTTTCAAAAGCTATGTAAGATTACCCGAGGGTAAGCCATGGCTTCCCCAAAAGACACCACAAAAACATCCAAACAACACCCTCCAATTAACAAAAGATATGGAACACCCATGCTTTCCCGAAGATGACCTACGCTGGGGCACAACCTAGGAGTCAGATAAAACCATGGTAATCATGGTAATAACTCACCTCCATATGTTGGGATATAATTATCCCTACAACTATGGCTATAGAACTCACTTCTTGGTGGAATACTATGGAGTTTCACCACCATAGGTTGGGATATAACCCCAACTTACAGTAACACCTATAACTATGCTTATGGTTATACAACCACAGACAACTCGAACACCCAAGTTCCACAAATCGTGTTTCCACCTCAGGCGGATCGCTCAGCTCCATTTCATCCTGCATGGTGTGGCTGGGCTGGTCCAAATAGGGCTCCACGTGACGGATATAGTGAGGAGATCATGGATACCATTCATGCATTCATGGAATATAAAGGGGGAACTGGATATGAAGGGATCCATCCATAGGATTTTCCAGGGAACATTGCAGATCAAGTCATTGAGTAGAACTGTCACTTGGACTACTGGTATTGGCTTTGAGAGTTCCAAAATCTCCAGAAACACCAGCACAATTGCAATGGTTCCATCCACTGGTTCCAGGGAAACGCAGTTCAAGGGGCGCCGGGGAACAACGAGAAGAAACATCGAGACCAGTCTGCATCAAGATCTTTCAAAGGACAGTGGCCACCAAGTAATTGTGGCATCCAGTGGGCGTGACCATAGCCACTCTTCTGGAGCCTGCTCAACTACTGCAACTTCTCTTCAGCCATCTGAATTTGCCAGAAACAAAATAGAACCATCACGCAAGATGATGGGAATTATGGTTTCTCTTGCTGGGTGTCAAATTTTAGGCCCACATGTGAAAATCCACTTAAGTTGCTAGCGAATTCCTCCACTTTTTGCGTCATCCGCCCCCTTTCAGCTGTCCACCGTCCACGCATTTTGCCCAATGATATCTGACTCCAGGTGAAACATCCTTGACTCATCTGAGCAGTGTGAAACACATCCTCGATCATTCCATGAATGGTTGATAGCGGTTGCCATAATATCCCACAATATAATGGCTTATGATAACCCCCAACATATTTGGAAAGCAAAAACTATGTAAAACACCCCCAAATCCTCCAGGGTGTCACTGCTTGTGTCACTGCTCACTTGCCCCTGGCACTCCGATGCTTCGCCAACAACGAGGCAGCAGGTTCCGCTGCGGCGCCCCAGAGGGCAGTGGCGAAGTCACCCTGTTGCCAGTGCGGCGGCTGCAGCAACAGCGATGCAAAACGCTGGCAGTCGGAGGGGCTGTCGAGGCCTAGTAGGGCCAAGATGACCTGGGAGACCATCGAGGCCGAAACGGTGAGGTTGAGACCTTCAAGATAGGCTTGTAGACCTTGCAAGCCAAAAGGCTTTGGAAAACACTGAGGTTCCAAAAAATGCAAAGAGCTGGCTTGAATCAAAGATCATCCAAAAAGTGTTTGATTGAAAAGGATCCCGGTAATATGGCGGATAAAAAGTTGGAAACGCAAACCCCTTCAATTCTTTGCACAAAAGCTTCATGGATTTTAACCAGGACACCTCTTCTGGACACTTGGTGTTGGGTACTGAATTCCTGCACCTCCTTCTCAATTGCTCCAGGCGCTGACAAACGCTCGCCCTTGACCTTCCAAGAGGTGCGAAGATGGTGCTGCAATTCCACCACCTTGCAGAAAAGACCTGGGTCAGGTGGGCTTCAAATGGGCTAAAAAAAATACCCAGCTGCAGATGTTGGATTTACGACTTTCTCCAAGAAAAACGAGATGGAGCGCGTCTTCCAAGATTAGAACTTACGAAGCCTGCGGGATTTGTCAGAAAAAAATAGAACAACAAATAAAAAATCCAAGAGACTCAACGAAACTGCGGGAAGGTCATAGTGTTCGAAAAATCTCCTCAAGCCAACCAACTTGGAGGTTGTGATGTCCTCTATCACCTCCTCTGCCAAAGACAATTCCTAGGTGCAAGCGCCAGTAAAGTCAAAAGTAATGCAGCTATTTCCAGAATGCAAAGGTCCTTACTGGTACATGGGCTATAGGAGGACCCAAATGCATATATACCCACCAAGTGTATACTGCATACATGTTTGCAAATAGAATGGACGACCTGTTTCTTGAGGTTAAGGTCGTGTCAAATGGTTCAATGTTTTTGCGTCCAAAAGTAACATAATCATCAGTTATCGACTCAAGATATTGCACTCCATAAGCGAAAAGGAGGCAGCCAAACGATATCCCTGAAGCTGGTGGTGAGGAAATCACTGAATTTGCTCTCAACTCAGAACTCCGGAGCCAACAAACCAACCAACACGACAAAACCACGGAAGAACTCAACAAGAAACAACAAAATCCTAAAGCTCAACGTTAAAGATCATTGGCAAAAACTCACCGCCACTGTAATTTCACCACCTATACCATAACTGGGGGTGCGGTTGGGATTATCAATGGGTATATGTATGGTAAAAACCTCCTTAGGTTGGCATATAACCCCTAAATATCTCTACCACTATGGCAAACTATAAGCCACCAAAATTCGTGGGGTTCCCCCTATATTTCAAGGGATCCTCCACCCATGCCCCATGCCCCAAGCATCCGAGGAAGCCTCCATGAGCCGCTGCTCTTTCTCCGCCTGCGCATGATGCGCCTCCTGCAGGTCGCTCCGAGCCTTCGCCAAGTCGCTCTCGAACTGCTCCTTTTGCGCCTGGAAAACAGGGAGAAAAAAACGAATTCTCCTGGGAATCAAACATGCAACAATGGTCAATATTGGTGAACAGGGTGATGAGTGGTGATTTTACTTGTGATGAATGGTGCTTAGTGGAATCACCTATATACATATATATATAATTATATATATAATATATATATATATATATATATTATTTATATATGGTACAAAGGGGATATGACGGAATATAATGGAATCTTAGTGAGATGGTCATCAGTTCCACGGCTAGGTTCCATCAACTCGGCCCAACATTATGTGAATCTTTATTCCTATGTGCAATATGAGTTGTTGCATTTATACATTGAGATTGAGAATATTAGAGAATGTTCAACCAGCAACAATTAGGTAACACTTATATAACAAGACCCTGACTCATGGTGATCACTCCAACTATTCTTGTGGTGGTGTCTATGTGTTTTATGGGTGTCTTGAATATATATGTATATATATATATGTATATATATATGTATGTATGTATGTATGCATGCATGTATGTATGTATGTATGTGTGTATATTGCATTATATATTATATTGTATATGTATGTATATTATATATGTGTGTGAAAATCAATCCCACAATTTCACAGAGCCGCAATGCCTTCAGTTCTCGAAAATCACTGGCCAGCTTACTGAAATGGCTTTCCAGCTCCTCTTGCCTCTGCCTTGGCTCGTCTTCCACACATGCAAAGGACTCAGCTTTACAGTAGGTACCAAGCCAGGATCTAGAAGTCAGCAGGTTTCTTTCCCCCAACTCCGGGAACATGTGGTTGTTACTCAAACGTAAACTTCAACGAACTGTGCAATCTGTCCCTGTTTTGTTATGCTTCAATTAACAGGTGCTTCCGTAACATCCATCCCAATAATATCTTGAGTAAACCCTCTGGAAATCTAGGGCAGTCAGTGGACACATTCCCCCCTTTTACAGCGCTTTACTTCGGGCATTAATCCCTCTTACAGCAGGTGATTCATCACTCTCCAGTAAAACACAGCAATTATAAACCATGGATGGGTCAAGTCAGAGATCATTTGCCTCATCAATTTACTGGTACATATGTACATTCTTATCTGTTGTTGTCTCCGTGTTTATCCATTATGATCCATACAATACAAAACAGGCTACAAATGTCAGTTGGCTGGAGGATAAATCATAAATCCATGGATAATTCCAGGGAGAATTCCAAGCAGCTTCTTCCTAGATGTCAATGCCCTCCGGTAATCAAACCAAGAAAGATAAGATACAAAACTAACAAGAAAGATAAGAGATACTAACTAGCTTAATATCCCAGTGGTATATCATTAACATGTCATTCCTTATCCTGGTTGGTGGTTTCAACCCCTCTGAAAAATATGAAAGTCAGTTGGGCTGATTATTCCCAATATATGGGAAAATAAAATTCATGTTCCAAACCACCAACCAGATGTCATTACTTATCAGTTCATCCAGCCATACCTACCATCATTTTTGTCCACGCTGCTGTGCGTCGAACTGCTGCACAAAGGCCTCCTGAGTTTGGTACGACGAAAAAACGCCGTGGAAAAGCGCCATTCGGACGATCTTTTGCGCGATCCCAAACGGATGAATGGATAGGTGATCTTGTTGGATTTTTTCTGGATGGTTTATGGAAATTTCATCAAAGATGGGATGGTGATAGGATTGATTTTCCAGTTCAATGACTCGATCGTGAAGTTGGTTTACAGGGAATATATCTAGGATCAATAGTAGAATAGTTGTCAGTTAATGGCTGATAACCCATGAGTCAGCTACTAAGTGGGGTAAAAGCAATTAGGCTAACTGTTGGAGTTATGGAGGAATTATGGGGGAGATACTGAACCATAGTTAGATGGGAAAAACATCAAGTTATTACTTGTTTTTTTAACGCTGGGCTTTAGACATTCTGAGTTCTGGGCAAATAAACAAACATCACAAACCTAAAATGTGCACCATTTTTGGCATGATGCCCCCCATCCTGATGATTAATTGGTTTCATGCATGTTTAGCATAAGCCTTAGCCTTCTATGTTCTGTGGATACTGTAACCATGGTTTCTCATTATGACCTATCCCCAGTTCGAAGAATCTTGAAGCATCTTGCTTTTTTTGCAATTATTTTGACCCATCCAGGAATCCACACGCGTCGGAAAAAATGGACACGAGGATTAGCAGTCCACGGAAATTAGCATCAATCTAGGAATCATGTAATACACTTCCATTTCCATCATCTCCAGTTCAGCATTCGCATCATTTTCGCATCGCATTCATATAGCATATGCCTGGAACCGCAAAAAAGCAAAACTATAACTTAAATGGTTTTGGAACGAAACCACCATCTATTTTTCTGGTTCTCTTTGTTTATTTAATCATTAGCTCCATCTCCAAACATCGGCCCAAGATGGCCCAAGGCTCTTTGAGTGTCCGTTGTAAATCCTTCACCTGCTCTTGGCACAGGGCCAGTTCCTTTTCCAAACTTCGGCACCGCGCACGTTCCGACACCAGCAAGGCGTCAGTGTCCACCTACGAACGCGAACTTTCGCGACGCGAGAGGAAAGGTGGCGCCCATGGAAGTGCCGAAAAGAAGAGCAGTCAATGGAAGATTTGTCAGTATTAGTAAGATTAAAGGTATCTAATATTGAATCATGTTTTTGCAAAACACATTATTAGGTACTAATAATTGAACCAATACTAGTAAGATTAGGTATCGCATGGTATCGCTATTGAACATAAACCGAACCCGTTATTCAATGATATTGAGTAGGGTGCATACATATGCGTATCTTACAAAAATACAGCGTGTAGAAATAGGAAAACAGCAACCTTAAACATCCATTGGATTCAATTGGTATATCCTCTGATCAAGTGTCTCTTTTCATTGGGAAATATTGCGGATATCTATTGTGGGCGGTAAAGTCGGCTTGTGACCAACATGTAGCCACAATGATTGGGTTCTAGATTGAACTGATCATGGTTATAACCACAAGTTTTGGTATAATTGTGACAGTGGCCACACACTTATTCCCAACTGGTGGAATGTAACGCCGATCATCGAGTCCCAAGACACAATGGTCATGAATGTGTTTATCTGTGCGCCTGAACCTAGGGTGTTCGACTAATGATTAATGCGTGCCAACTGTCATGGGAAAATACTGGTTCAATGGTTAACCAATGGATTTAGGGGTGCCCTACCTGTGGACAAACTCACCTCATCCAATGGCGCCAGCAAGGGAACCCTTTTTTGTTCATCTAACACGCCAAATTCCGTAAACCTTCCCATTCAGGATGGTGTACATACCACTCATTTATCCATTTCTGGAAAGTCATTGGGGGTGGTTTGTGACTTTGATTTTGCCATGTATGGCACGAATCATCTTCACTGGCCCAATCTTGAGATTGTGATATATTCAGGGTTAACGACAAACATGTCACCACTTGTCACCTACAATCTGGTGCCCCCCAGTGAAAAGTCGGTTGAAAAGACCGCAGCTAGTTCGATTTATCTACCAGAAACCCAACAGTGAAAAATGAGTGACATGTTTCCCAGCCTAGCCAATAGCAGCTAAGAAATCGGTGCGCTCTTCCCTCATCTCTCTTAGAAGCTGTTTTCCTCAAACCTACCGTAACATAGCACCGTATCAAGGTTTCTGATAGAACGCTTTTGGATCTGTCACCTATGGGTTTCAATGCCATGGGCCATGGCACCCGTCGGTCGTGAAGCCGTTCCAGATTCCCTTGCAGCTCCAGCACCGAGTTTTGGCTGCGCGTCAGCTGATGGTGATGCTCCTCGCGATGCCTGGCAACCGGAGTTGCTGGGGATTTGAAGCCATCAGAGGAGCGTTAAAAAGGGTTGAACCAAGAAACAAATGGGAGTATGACCCGGGCATAATATATCAGTAGGTGCTGCTAACCAGCACACGTTTTTCCGAGTTGGTTTAAAACATGTTTTTTCGCACAGCAATATCTCACCTTTTGAATTTAAAACACATATATCGAATCGAACTAATTACAGCAGTGGGGTGAAACCAAACCAAAAAACATAACTCCGGGCACCACATTGCAGGTTTGTCTGAACATGGGGCACTACACAAAAGAAAACGCCAATTATGTCCAACTATCACTTGTTCGCCTTGAATGATTTGTTTTTTTTGCACATCCCATTGTTGAGGCAAAACCATTGCTTCACATGGTCTCACCAGTTTTGATGATTCAACTCAAGAAGTATCAAAAACATTCGAAAACACTTTCATCTTCTGAAACTCCTTGTCAGCAGGACAGCTCATACTAGAGCGAACCCCGCCCAGAAAAGGTGATATAATAAGACCCTGTTGCCTGTTGTCACTGTGTTCGTTCCTGTTGAAACTCATATCTTCGCTTTGGTCATCACACGGGCGTTTTTGCCAGTGTCTGTATCTAGAGGATATCGGTATTAAAGTCAACTCTTCTGGTGCTGCGGCAGTTTTTTTCCACAATCAACATTGGACATCTAAGTTGGTAAGAACCATTTTTTTAACAATTGTACAACCTTATCAAAACATAATCCTTTCAGGGTTGATTCCCGTGAAATTTGCTCAAGATGGTCCTAGCATGCCCCGGCAAATCAACATACCAAGTGGACATCACAAATCCTCGGCCATGCAGATCCAATGGCGTGGTTTAATTAAACATACCCACATTGAATGTGGTCCCCGGTGGCCCCCCAAATTCTATAAGTCTACACTCCTAAACCATACTTAGCTTAGCTTAGCTAGTTCCAACTCATCACCCGGCCTTTCACGCAGGGCCAGATGAGCACCGCGCCGCCAATGGCCAAAGACCTTCTTTTTCCAGAGCCATCGCCACGCCGCGGAACTCACCTGTTAAATGATAAATATAAGAAAACTATAGGTTATAGGTTACTACTATTGTAGGTGCAAACGGGATAAGAAACAAATTTCTCAGATCTTCTAACTATAGAGGGGGCATCACTTTGTATGTCGTGTCCGACAAAAACATAATATTCCCGTCAAACAGAAATGGAGTTTTGGGGTACCAGTAACCCCGTAGTTCTGGACAACCCTAACTGGAGTTTAATGGGTTGATTTGGTGAAAAACCAGGCAGTGGGATTGCGTATCAAAAAACAGTTCCCATAAACGTAGCTGAAAAAACGACGGAAAAACAAATTCATCCAATCACCGGGCGTCACAGAATGAATGGGGAAAAACATTTAGTTGCCCGCTTGCAACATGATTTGCATTCTGGCATTCAACCACCCAAACAAAAAACATGTGGCTAGTGGGGTTGGTCTACCTCCTCCTCCCACCCCCAAAAAAGAATATCGTTGTCATTCTTTACCACCATACACCATACGCAATTGGCATGTCATGATGATCACAAACCAATCATGTTTTTCTGTATCTCTCTCTTAAGCTATTTCTATAATTATGGTTACCCTCCAATCATTGAACTTAGCAATGAACACAAACCATTTAATTTGATGATATTTGATGACTAATTATATGAGTATATATATATATATATAAACCAATATAAATTTAATATATATATATATATATTATATATATATTCACATATATACACATATTATTTTTGCTTATATATCCCACAACAAGTTGGCTACTTACCTCCACCCCCACCCCCCATCTCCGCCACGGCACTGCCCTGGGTACCTCCGTGCCCACGCTGCCGGTGTTCCCGCCGTTCGCCTCTTTGGGCGGCCGGCGCCAGACGTGCTGCCGCGCCAGGGAGAGCGCCTGGAAGGCACGGCTCAGGCGAACCTTGTCCTCACGCGCCAGATGAGGTGAGGGGAACCCCCGTTTTTAATTAGTGTCTAAGTCATCTACCAGATCATACATCCCCAAATCCCCAATCATAATTTTCCCTAAATCTATCATACATCCCCAATCATCCAGCTTTGAGAATCGCCCATTGATAGATGATTTACCTTTTAACAATTGTGGTTTTCCGTAGCTCTGTTGGTTCACCAAAAGGTATATTCCACTAAATCCCTATTATACCCCTATGATGGTTGATATAGTATAGACAATTATTTTCTCAATTATAGAATTAAGTTATGCTATATGATATTATATTATTTTTCTATATATTATATATATATGTTTCTCTATGTATTAAAAAAACCTGCACATTATATTAAATTTATTGTTTTTGAAATATTATACTATATATTACATTATGTCTTGTATTTTACACAAAGTCATATTACATATTAAATCTGGTATTAAAAAACAAAATTGCATTATATCTTTAAAATAAACAATAAATATATATAATATACAGTATATATTATCATGTTTTTTCAATCATGTAGCCCAATCATTTCCCATCCTGATGTCGCTTCAGCAGCCCCCAGAAGTTCTCCAAGTGCTGCACCAGGCGCGTGCGCTTCAAGGCCAAGGCATCCGCTAGCCCCGCAGCCTCGAAGCGCGAAAGGATCAGATCTTGACGCGTTCGGTGCAGTTCCTGGCAGTGGAAAAGTCATGGAAACCAGGGAAAACCATAGCAGAAAGCATCAAAAACAAAGGAAATTGAATGAACTTGGCCATTTTTTTTGATCTTCCCATGATACATGGTGACTTTCTTGAACATGTAAAATACACATTGTTTAGCGTGTTTCATGGGAAATTCACCATGTTTCATGGGAAAGTTGCCTTTTTTGGCGTGCAAAGACTGCAAAGATATGAGTACAAATGCTTGGATTTACCACACAAGTAGTACCCCTCCAAAACAAAAACTGTATATCCACCCACAGTTGACCCAGTCAAAAAACTAAGCTAGCTATGGGGGGCAACACTTCATGACCATTCAAACAAACTGAGGCTTTATCAACGAGTCTGGAACCAGGGAAAACCTTGGAGATCAATCAAAGCACATGTTTTCGGACATTCTACTTCTCTGATTCCTGCTGTTCTGGCTCGTAATGAATCAGCAAGCTCAGCATCAAATTTCATAAAAATAAGCGATTTACCAAACATCACCACCCAAGGCTTGGAATCAAGCTTGGAGTGTCTTGACCCAGGCCAGAAGACCCCTCCTCTGTGAGGTTGATCGTGCTGCTACTCAGAACGGACAGCATGTAGAACAGTTCCCACGCTCGCCGGCCCAGCCACTGAGCGGTCAAGAGGAAACCATATGAAGTTGAGCCAATCACGGCTGAGCTGATGACGGATACCGGTGTAAACCTGTCCAAATGCACTGAATATAGTGGCAATTGGTGATAGTTTTGCGTTTCTTTCTTGGATGTTCACCATTTTCTCTGGTGAGTACTACGAACCATACACTCCTAAAGAAATGGCTACACAGTTTATTAGCCTAGGTTAATGGCAAACTTTGCTGGAAAAACAAAAAACAAAGCAAACCCAAAACGGAATCTCCGAATCTCAGAGTAAAACTGTGTAAACTTCCACATTTTTGCGTATTTTTGAGCCAAGGCGTGTTGCAGTCTTTCCAAAAGATTCGAATCGCTCCACCCACAAGGTGGTTAATCCCATCGAACAAAACGTATAGCTATGAAGATAGAACAGAATGAAATCAGGATGTTATAGACGATATTTACTTCATAAATCTTTCCCTGTTTCCCCCGGTCCTATTTGTTGATGTTGGGGTTGCTATACCAACTATACTGTGTCCCAGCTTAAGAATTCCAAGGGTTTCGGGGCACCACGTGCAGCGCTCCGTTCCTGCAGATGTATGGGGGTCTCGGGGCATGGCCATCGTTTCAACGCCTCCGACCTCGGTAAGGCTTCGCGGTTGACTCCATGGTGGAGCTCCAACTGACTCCATGACTCAATGGATTGGCGGGAAGTCTGCCCTTGAAACCATGGCTGTACCAACAGGTTTCGAGTTTTTTGCCACCAGTATCCACCAATGTATAATCTGGAATTACATCCAAAATTAGGGGTTTCCAATGGTTTTCAACGGTTCAACTCTCAATTCTTTCATCAACATCTTTACCAACTCGGGGAATCATGCTACATCCACCCCACACAGCAGTTGGACGGTTCCACGATCCAGGGACAAGTTCAGGGGCGGTGCAGATGCCCGAGCGGCCTGCAGTGTAGCGTAGTCGGTGGTTCGGATAAGATGTATAAATGATTATAGATGGTTGGCTGGTTGGCGGTTTCAATCTATGCCAGAAACTAACTGTAGTCAGTTAGGATCATGATTATGATACCAAGTTGGGGATCATGATTATGAAACCAAATATCATTGAATGTCAAGAAACAAATGATCCACCAAGCAGTTTCAAACTTTTTCTGGTGTAAAAAACCATGGCCATGGACAGGTCACTAATGCGGAGACACATCCAGTTCATGGGCAGGATGAGGGCTTACAACGAAAATGGTTGAACATCTCCATTCATGCATGTAAAACCTGCATTGTGAACCATCTTGAGTAAGTGAAATCCTGATTTCCTAGAATATTCCCCGTGGTATCGCCATTCTATGCATAATTTCTAGATCAGAGTTGTGTATGATTATATAAGCTAATTAAGCGCAAGGAAAGTCATACGTCCCTTCCACAAGGCCCCCGAAAAGGATGGCCTGTAGCGCCTTCACTTGTTGAGCTAAGGAGTCTTGACCTCGAGACGATGATTCAGTGCTGCAGGAAGCTTCCAGGAATTCTATAGAAATCGCTATGGAACCCAAATAGGTTTTAACACATCTCTCCATGAACTGTGCGGGTCAGCGTGCTTGGTTCAGAGGAGATCTTCAACTCATCACAACCAAGACATTGAAAAGCCTGCGCGCTGCAAACTGATCTACCAGATGTCGGCATACTTAACACGCACTGAGCACACAAACACAAACACACTAAAAAGACAATAGCAACTGAGGCTTCAATTTGCACTGATGAGCAATTATCTGCACATGTGATGCAGCAGCTACAAATAAGCAAGCATTCGCTATTTACTTGCCAACTCCCAGTTCAAAAATATACACATCAGCTGTAATGATCTGAAGTTTTGAGAGTTAAATGCACATTTCATTTTTGGTGATTTCAAGGCAGGCCGATGGCAGTCATTCAGCATATATAGAAAGTGTTCTTAAGAAACTTCTACAATGAACCCAGCTGTTCCAAGGGCGCCTGCAAGAGGAAACAACTACTCATCCCATTATCTCATGTTCTTCTTCCAGAACTGGCACATGCTTGAACTGGCGTGAATCACCACAGGAAGGAGGGCCCAAAATGGGCAAGTTGGTTTGTAATGTCAAAACATAGTTGGAAAACAGTAATCCCACAAGATTTGGGGGCCACTATATGGGCAAAGTCCATGACGGTCAGATGTCTTTGGCTGCTGTTTTTGCCGGTAATGGTCAAGGCAAATTGACCAGCATGGGAAAGGCGATCGTTTTTTTCCAACAGGTGCCCCAAAGACTATTACAGATTACTGTACCCTCTGGTAAAATGACATTGCAATGGAAAATCAACCTCTTAATGACTAAATCATCTATGGTCCATTTCCCATAGCTATGTTATTTTTTACCAGAAAGTATTACATATTTTTGTTGTCCCTAGGTCCCTAACGTTCTGAGGTGCCGGAGTTCACTTCCGGGCGTCCAAGTTGCTGCCCGGATCGCTGATCTCGGGAGCTCTCAAGGGGCTGTAGATGCTCTGAATCAGCGGAACGGAACCGTGACCTTGGCGCACAGCGCCATCGCAGCGAGTGGCGGCCCTTCCAGCCACATAACTGGTATAGACTATAGACTCTACAATATGTATATTGTACAAACTAGGCAAGACATCTTGTGCATGCTGGATCTCTTGTATTCTCTTGTGGTATATCATGTGGTATCTTCAACCTTTCAGCGACTCATTGCTAATCTTGGGTATATTCCTGCCACGAAATGATTTCTAGCTGGATAATGAGATAGTCATATCATTATCCATAGCTAACAATAAACTACCCTTGGCAAGGTTTACCCACTCCTTGCAGACGAGGCACTTTGTAAGATAAGTCGATGATTGGCAATGGGAGACGTAACAGGTTCTGCCGTCTGCAGGTTTTGCGCGCTCCTTGGGTGTCTCATTGATTTGCGGTCAGCAAGGTTGATGAACATCTGGGACAACAATGGGGGGTATAGACTAACACTCACATGTAAAGGAACACATGGACAGACCACCAACACGTATGAACATGTGTCAACAGTAGTAGGCAAGATGGGCAAGTGAAGGTCTTTGGAATGTGGGACAAGTGGAACTACCAAACGGTCTATGAAACACCTACAAACAAAGACGCCAGGACAACTTTTTGCATAAGTATGGCTCATTCATTGCGACTTCACATCAAGCACAAAAGAACAGCGGATATCTTTTGGGCAGCTCAAACTCTGGACATTTCCGCAAAAATACAACTCCACCCTTCGGGTTCGAGTCAATCTAGACCTGCAACCAGAAACCTGGCTTTCGCACATGTCCTGCCCTACCTGTTAGTGTTGAAATGTCTATCGCTCTGGCTATAAACACTGTCATCTTCATACCTGCCAGTTGTCAAACATGACATTGGACAGTTTTCCAACTTTCAGGTATCTACATGCATGGGCGATGTTCCCTCCAAGCAAGATCGATGCCCCGCGCACAAAAACATATCTGAAGCGTGCCAATAGGGAAAAGAAACACATAGCATAATGAGTGTACGCAATTATCATCAGCCCAAAAGGGTTTAGAAACATTTCTAAGCATTGTTTTGACCATGGCGTGGCCGACCACGTAAAAAATGCCACCACACCAACTTAACTTCCACAATATTCCATTATATCCATTTATATTCCACAATGTATTACATGATATGCCATCAAAATATCCCCACTATATAGTGTATATAAATATATATATATATATATCTATCACTATTATAGCCCACATAAATACATATGTATATATGTATACATACATGCATGCATACATAACAAAACAAAACAAAACATAAGATAACATTACATTACATTACCATAAATAACCATACATTACATTACATTACGTTACGTTACATTACATTACGTTACGTTACATTACATTACATGACGCTACACTACGCTACACTACACTACATTACATTAGGTTACATTACATTGTATTACACTACATTACACTACACTACGCTACACTACACTACATTACATTACATTACGTTACGTTACGTTACATTACATTACATTACGTTACGTTACATTACCTTACATGACACTACACTACGCAACACTACACTAAATTACATTAGGTTACATTACATTACATTGCATTACACTACATTACACTACACTACGCTACACTACACTACATTACATTACATTACATTACGTTGCGTTACGTTACATTACATTGCATTACATTACATGACACTACACTACGCTACACTACACTACATTACATTACATTACATTACATTACCTTACGTTACGATACATTACATTACATGACACTACACTACGCTACACTACACTACATTACATGAGGTTACAATACATTACATTGCATTACACTACATTACACTACACTACGCTACACTACACTACATTACCTTACCTTACGTTACGTTACGCTACATTACATGACATTACATTAAGCTACATGACACTATACTACGCTACATTACACTACATTACATTACACTACGTTATGTTACGTTACATTACATGAGACTACACTACGCTACACTACACTACATTACATTACATTGCATTACACTACATTACACTACACTGCGCTACACTACACTACATTACATTACATTACGTTACGTTACGTTACGTTACATTACATTACATGACACTACACTACGCTACACTACACTACATTACATTACATTACATTGCATTACACTACATTACACTACACTACGCTACACTACACTACATTAAATTACATTACATTACATATATATATATATACACGTATATTGTATATTATAAGTACGTACGTTATAGATCCTCAAGTTGGTTTCTCCGAGTTTCATGGTCTGCGCCCTCGGTGATCCCGGCGCCATGACCAGCCGATGCCTCGGCATGACCTCCGGCGTGGGTGGCAACGTGGGCGCCGCGGGCGCCACCACGTAGCCACGGGGGGAGACCATGGTGGGCTGCAACGGGTGGAGAATCCTTAGTGGTTCAGATGGGCAGATGTGGAAAAAAGGACCCTTAAGCTTGGAAACATGGAGATCGGAGTGGATGAAATAGCGAAAAACTGAAAATGTGATCCTGTTGCCAAGATTCCGACGTGCTCACAAACATGGATGTTAGGAATCTAGCGCTTAGGTCTGGTTGGTTGGATGTCGCTCCAATGATTCTTATTGACCCCCATCCAGGTAAAGGAGAAATGTGACAATGAAGAAAGTGTCCATCCTTGATAAAGGTTTTGAATCCATCAACCCCAAGGTATGAGACAAATATTGCTGTGGGAGGTACCTTTGCGGGGCACATCCCGTTTGCATTTGGTGCTGTGCCCGAGTTAGCAAGTTGGTTCTCACCCCAGTTACAAGTATAGGGTAAGTAGGGTGAGTCTGGTGATAACCGAGGTTTTCATCCACTGGGGTGAACTACAGAGTAAGATTCAGTAAGATGTGTTTTTTCCCATTTGGACATCCGGATTCTCCAAGCCGCCTCCTTCAACGGATGGTCGGGGTTCGCTTGGAGCGCCGGAAAGTGGATTGCTTCGAGCACCGGAAAGTGGATCGCTTGGAACGCCGAAAAGTGACACGCACAAACACATAAGAGATACATAGCGCTATAGCTACATATAGACACAGATCGAGACATAGACGCATAAACACGTAGTGACATTGATAATGCACGCAGGTACACATTCCAGGCGATCCGCCTTCCGGCCCGAAATCAACCAGTAGTCCCTCCAAGTAACCGAACCCGTGTCCCAGGTCCTGTGTCCCCAAGTTGAGCCCTGAAGGTCTGATTCTCTGGTTCTGATCCGCCATGCTTGTTCCCACACCCACCCCACCTGCCCGTTAAACCCACCTAATGTCCCAGTCCCAGCCACCTGTCCTTCAAACCCACCCCAGCTCCCTGTCCCCAAGTTAAACCCTAAAGGTCTCATTCTCTGGTGCTCTAAGTGATCCCATGGTGCTCTAAGTGATCTGGTGCTCTAAGTGATCCGCTTTCCGGTGCTCTAAGTGATCCCCTAACCTCCTTCAACTGGAAGATTTAATCCATTGCAGCAGGCCGAAGCAACCGTCCCCAACGTTCACCAAACATGGGTTTAGTCATGTAATTATGAACTATCTCTAACCCGAGTTTTATTTCTGGGCCTAATGCCATGTGGCAAAAGCGTAGTCTACGCATTCTTGGTACCAATCCCCTCCAAAAACTAGAGGTTATATCAGATGTATATCCCTGACTATCATTGAAATCCCCTACTTGTGGTCAATCCTACTCAGCCTGTAGCTAAAAGATGCTAAAAGTATCTACAAATACCAGTAGCACAGTTGTCCATTTATGAGTGGGGCTGCACCTCCCTGGGCAAATTCGGTGAAGCACTGGGTGTTCCCAGAAATGAGGAGATTATCAGTCATCACCGATTTCCAACTAAGTGGGCTGGCCGTCAGAGCCATCAAATTGCTATAGTGATCACTTTCGCCTAGAATCAAACTATTGCACACTGCTGTATTGCACGATCCTCCAAGTACTGGCACTGGAAAATCCCAAGTCACGCAATCCAACTAAATCTACCATCAATCCCAATGAAGTAGTTGGACTGGACGCTGCCGGAGCTTCGGTCCCGGACTTTGGTAGCGCACTTGCACCTGCGGCTGCACGGACTGCCCGGGCTGCGCAGGCATCAGTGCTGGCGCATGCCCGGCCTTGGAGCCAGCAGTTCGTAAATGGGGCTATAAACCAGTCATTTACGGACAAAAAAAGGCTTAGCGGACTTCCAAGGTTTTTCACCATTTACTAAGTGGGGTGATCCTTCAATACTCCTGAACATCTCCTGAATCATGAGGCGCTGTGAAGCCTCGTGTCTACATAATAATGTCCAATCTGACCTTTTTTCGGCCGTACAATATTGAACGCCAGGTTGGCTCCGTATCATGATTTGACCATGTTCGCCCATGGGGTCTAGGGTAACCTCCTGGGGGAGCACTCCCAGCAAAAGGGGCCGGCGTGAATAGAGCAGCTTAACGGCTGTCACCTGCAGCCCAGCGACCACAGGGGCCATGGGGGCCACCATCTGCTTGCCAGGCAGGTTGGTCTGCAACACCGCACCTGGTGGCATGGTCTCAGTAGGAAAACGGAAACCTTGGAAGCCAACAAAAAAACAGGTTATCCTACTATAGTTACTATATGTTTGGGAAAGCCTGCTACAAGGTGGCGCCCCATAGTTTGTTAAGCTGCTTTATAACCCCAATATATAACTAGGTTTTGTGGTACATATGTCTAATATATTCTAATATTACACACAAACACCGAGGTTTGCCCAAACCCAGAATAGCGTAAATACCAAAGAATTCTGTACGAGTACGATGTCAAACAACGGGAAGGATTTTGTGTTCAATTATATTGTTAGGGTGTTATCAAGAATATGTTGCTCCTACATATCATATAATACGAACATGTCGCTTCATCCTATGGAATTAATCATACAGTCCGAAAGGTGTCCTTTAGAGTTTCAAGAAGATATCAAAATCCCCTGGCCCCATGGAACACTTAATCATACAATCATTAGGGTCTCGTACACAGTTTCAAGAAGACATCAAAATCCCCGCGGCCAAACAGTTAATCATACAGTCATTAGGGCTTCTTATAGGGTTTGAAGAAGATATCAAAATTCCCCGGTCCCATGGAACAATTAACCATACACTCATTAGGGTTCCTGATAGGGTTTCAAGAAGATATCAAAATTCCCCGGCCCCATGAAACAATTCACAAAACAATATTAAGGTTTCTTTTATGGATTCAAGAAGATATCGAAGCCCCCTGGCTCCATGGAACAATTAACCATACAGTCAGCAGGGTTTCTTATAGGGTTGCAAGAACATATCAAAATCCCCTGGTGCCATGGAACAATTAACCATAAAGTCATTAGGGTTTCTTAAGTGGTTCCAAGAAGATCTCAAAATCATCATCATTATCATCATCACCGCCATCATCATCATCATCATCAATATCATCATCATCACCATCATCATCATCACCATCATCCTCAGGACGCTCGTTGCGAGTCCGGACAAACCTCAGGGTCTTGCCGTGGTTAATATCATATACCTAACGATGGTTGTAGACTAACTTATCACTGGGGAAGGGCATCACCTTGTAATACCACGTTATTGAATAGGATTGTCTCTCAAATATTCCTCCTCATCTCTGACCTTACTTGCTTTGATGTTGAATGTCTTCTTCTTGCACAAAATGCTGATCACCTCTTGGGAAATCCTCAACTCACATGATTAGCCCGGCATGTCGGCATCTCTATACTAAGGACAGGTAGTCAGGTAGTCATATATATATATATATATAGTCATTTTGCTGAGATTCGCCATTCTTGCTGGAACCCCCTCTTCCGGTTCTGTGAAGTTTTCCCACGCAAAAGCGTAGCTTAGTGAGGCACTCAGGGACTGAAGTCCTGCGTGCTGTCGTGGGGAGGCCACAACCTCAGCACAATATGCAACCCATCGATGCAATAATCCCCTCAAAAAAAGGCCAAACTGCTGGAGAATCGAAGGGTATGGGCACATCACCTTGACAGCAAACGAGTGAACCAACAGGGGTACCCTGCAGGGACCTTCGAACCAATGCACACAACGTGCTGTGTCCCCAATAAGTTGGCTGTTAAATGTTTATAGTTACCCGAGGTCTTTTTTTTTGATAACGACTTAGGTTGTTGACTTCTGTTTGAGATATCGGTCAGAAAAGGTAGTTCTTGACCAAAGCCGCCAAAGCGCATACTTGTGCAGTTTTCCTATGATTTCTCTTGTTTCATGTCATGCTGCCTTCCCATTTTACACATCTAACGTCATCCAAATCCTCTTGCAGTTGAATTTTCTAGTGTGGGCCATTGATAGAACGAAATGATGCAATGACAAGTGGCCCCAGATCGACAGGGTCAACCACCACCCTCCATCCACCATAAGCGAACAACATCGAAACGCTAAACTCTGACCAGCCATGTTAGCTGGTCCATCGGCTTTGAAGTGTCATTCGCAGACTCTTTGGCTCACAATTTCTTGGTTTATGTGCGTTTTTGCGTGCGATGTGCACGTTTTATGTGAAACTTCGCACCTACAAAAGCCTTCAGAACTCCTTCAAAGACCTTGAAAAGCACTACCAAAACCATCAAACCCCTACAAATCCCAAAAACTAGGTCACTTTGCTTTTTGAATGGCTTTGACAATATGCCTCACAGAAACATGGCACTGAACCGGTGCCTGTGCACATCACCATGCCGACGGGGGTGCAGGTGGTGGTGGGGGAGTGACAGAAAATCCCTGGCTGCAGTGGAGGGCATAAAGTTCACGACCAGTTTTTTGGGAGATAATGACCAAAACACGTAGCTTGTTAAATGAGCGCCCAGAAAGAAGTAGAACATAGTAGAACGCTAGAGGATACTAGAAGTCGACCAGAATTTCCTGACATTTTGAAGACCTAGGATAACAGTGCATAACCCCCATCAGCTATAGATATATTCACCTGTAACTATAGCTATTGGAGTTCTAGACCAACTTCGCTAAATAAATGTTGTAGTACTTCCCAAATATCTCCAAGACGTGTAGCACTTCTGATCACAGCTGGTGGTGGTTCACCAACCTAAATCCGCCAGTGTCCTCAACCGTGGCTGGCTGGAAAATGCCCGCGCTGAATTGATGTTTTTTTTTCCCCACCTGCCAGGTGAGGGTTGTTAGATTTTATGTCAGTTGCCTCCTCCTCCTCCTCCTTCTCCTCCTCCTTCTCCTCCTCCTCCTCCGCCTCCTCCTGCCTCGTCCTCCTCTCCTCCTC
>Ga0126342_10001019_pt1 | contig 36556 bp, 40 predicted proteins | sample Cyp1metagenome_FD_92528 | JGI IMG/M metagenome (GOLD analysis project Ga0126342, IMG submission 92528) | Coral microbial communities from Lord Howe Island, Old Settlement Bay, Australia - Cyphastrea 1 metagenome | ecosystem: Host-associated > Invertebrates > Cnidaria > Coral ... | reverse complement strand
GCCCCCCACCCGCTTTTTTTTGTTTTTATCCGGCCCTCCCCTTCACTGGAAAGTCAACAACAACAAATAACACTTTCAAAACTCCAGCACAACAATCATAAACAACAGCAACACCAATTCGAAACTCGTGCAAGACAATATCAAAAATCGATGCAAACAATTGAGCTGTTGCTCCAAAATCGTGCAAAACAACATCGATGCAAACAATCGAGAAAAACAACGCCGGGGTGCAAGTACAACAAGAACAAGAACAAGAACAAGAACAAGATCACAAGCAACAGCAACACCAAGTCCAAAATCGTGCAAAACAACGAAGAAACAACGCTAGAAAAATAGAAAAATCGATGAACAACGCTAGAAAAGCAACAACAAGTATAGAGAAATCAATGCAAAGACGAGACAAATCAAGAAGGACACTCGAAAAACTGATGGAAAGCGCTAGAAAATCATTGAAAACCATGGAACATGGAGGAAAAACGTTGGAAAACCAGCGAAAACAATGGAAAATTGATGAAAACCGCTGGAAAGCAATGAAAAAGCCAGGAAGCCAACCCGGAACAAAATTATCCGGCAAGAGGTCCAAAGAGTGTGGGGGAGCGGGAGGATAATGTATGATAATGTGGATGATGATGGGGATGATGATGATGAAGAAAATGTTGCGGAGGATGATGTTGAGGATGAAAATGTTGCAGAAGAGGAGGTGGAGGAGGAGGATGTTGCGGAAGATGAGGTGGAGTGGATGATGATGTGGAGGATGATGATGTTGAGGAGGATTGGGGATCAGGATGATAATGCCGAAGACGAATTTGAGGATGATTAGGTGGATGATGATGATGTTGAGAAGGAAGAAGATGATGATGTTGAGAAAGATGATGTTGAGGAGGAGGAAGATGATGATGTTGAGATTGGTGATGTTGAGGAGGAGGAAGATGATGATGTTGAGGATGATGATGTGAAGGGGAGGAGGAAGTGAAGGGGAGGAAGATGATGACGTTGAGAATGATGATGCTGAGGAGGAGGAAGATGATGCTGTTGAGGATCATGATGTCAAGGGGAGGAAGACGATCATGCTGAGAATTATGATGTTGAGGAGGAGGAGGAGGAAGATGATGATGTTGAGGATGATGATGTTGGGAGTGATGAGGTGCAGGGTGATGATGTCAAGGGGAAGGAAGAGGAGGATGTTGAGAATGATGATGTTGAGGAGGAGGACGATGATGATACTGACGATGCTGATGTGGAGGAGGGGGACCGATCCCAAGACCGCGCTGCGTGTTTTGTGCGAGCCTGCGCGGTCGAAATGCAAGTCAACATTTCGCAAGAGCCATTTTGTACGGAAACTGACAGGAAAAGTGCCCGAGCCCAGAAACTAGGCGCACACTTTGTGCAAGCCTGCGCAGTCGAAATGCAAGTCAACATTTCACAAGAGCCACTTTATATGGAAATTTACAGGAAAAATGCCGCGGTCCAGATTGAGCCCAGAACGCAGACACACACTTTGTGCGAGCCTGCGCAGTCGAAATGCAAGTCAGCATTTCACAAGAGCCACTTTATATGGTAATTTTTGAAATTTACAGGAAAATGCCGCGGCCCAGAACCTAGGCGCACACTTTGTGCGAGCCTGCGCAGTCGACATGCACCTCAACATTTCACAAGAGCCACTTTATACGGAAATTTACAGGAAAAATGCCGCGGCCCAGATTGAGCCCAGAACGCAGACACATAGACATACACTTTGCGCGAGCCTGTGCAGCCGAAATGCAAGTCAACATTTCACAAGAGCCAATTTACAGGGAAATTTACAGGGAAAAGGCTCGGGCCCAGAGTGGGCACCCTGATCAAGCACCGGCCTTTATTCTTACCGTAAGAACCCTTGACTGTGGGCACGCCGTTTGGGGAAAAAATGCCCAAACAAATTGCCAAACTAATTTCGCGCCCCGTGAAAATGCCAGTATCAAGAAGGAGGCAGAGGACAAGGTTGACACGCAGGGCCCAAGCACCACCATCATGATGGCTGCGACAGCCAGGTCACCATCCCATCGCCAGCTCCACCCATTGTATACAGGCTTAAGTGGCACTATGTAGTCCACACAAACCTCCATAGGCTCAAGGCACATCAAGGCACATCAAGGCACATGGGCCTTTTCGAGATGGACATCAGTTCTTCCACCTTCGGTGGCAAAGGCCGTTCCTTGAGCACTGTTGATACAAAACTAACAGCGAATGCATTGAGCTTAGGTACCCAAGGGACTTGCTACTTGCAAGATTCTTGTGTGAGAGAAAAACGTCAGTTTCGCACCCTCTCTTTGACAAGTAAAATTTCAGCGCGGTCCACACTCTTCAAGAGTTGCGCAGAAACGATGTGAAATCATCCATGGGTGAAGACTGTAAGTTGAGTGGCTGAGAAACTAGCTAAGCATTTCGTTCGCAGGGTGAAAAGAGTCTCCATTCGCTTGCAGACTGAAATCTGACTGCAGGATTTTGACACTATTATCAAGCTTGCCCATGTGCCTGTGGTGACGTTCCTTCAAGATGGCACCATTCTGCGTGACTTGTGCGCAACAACACAGATCTTCTCACAAGAAAGAGGGCATTACCATTTCTCAGCATTCTGTGACTTGAAACTTAGGACTGAATGAAGCAGCATCTGAGCCTTGCTTGCAGTCAGAACTGGGGTAAGTGAAGTAGTACATAGTGGTACTACGATGGACTAAGTAGTTCTATGAAAGAATCCATACAGCGTGTCAACGCCACTTTCTTGCGGGCTTCAGTGTGTTTTTAGAAAAGGATATCGGAGTTTGTCAACCCATGGTGCTTTACAACTGTTGATGTTTTACCCTGCAGCCGATCACATGTTGCATCGGGTACTTCCGTGCTTTCAAAATCATGCTGCAAAGTTTGTGCTGAGATAGTTTGTCCTCAGAAGCCTCAACAAGTGCTCCAGTTGGCAAGGAGCTTTTCAACTCAACTGATGACAGGTCCTTGGTTGGTTAGAAGCTCAGCAGAGGTCTGTTTGAGGTCGTGAGTCTTCCGAGTATGAATATGCTGAAAGGGACAAACGACACTTGAAGCATCTTGCTAGGTTTATTCTTCCTTGTAGCGCGTGTAACACCGTGTAACTACTATAGATTGATTGGCGCAGCTGTGCCAAGCCTTTGCTGCCAAGTGTTACACCCAATTTGACAGATGTGAAATATGTGAAGACACTGTACTTCCACAAAGCTACACTGCTCCAGGCCACAAATTGACGGATATGATCAGGAAGGACAAAAAAGATCTCTTTGACCAATCGGTGCAAGAGCTCTGTGAGAAAGACAAAAGGCGGGCCCCAAAGGTGCAAACACCTGATGACACAACGGTCTGATGTGCGGGCAATACACGCGTTTTGCTAGTCTACTGCAAGTTCGATTTTCCATGATGAAGAGAGGGCTGCAGAAGTTCATCTGCCATTTCTAGTCTGATCATTCTGATCATACTCTTTTTTTTTGTTTCATACTTTTTGCTCCTAGCCTCGGCCTTGCAGTGCTGGTTCGGGATTGCTGGAGCTCACCTGCAAGTCTCCCTACCGCACCTTCGCAGCAAGTGCTTGACATTCTATACCGGTCTGGCTCCAAATTAGGAAGCCCTGCCAAATGGGATGGTTGCATGTCAAATGTCACCCCCCTCATTTTTGTGGGTCCATCAATCATCAATCCACAACTTGGTAGCCAAATGACAAGTGAAGTCAGGTTTTGTGTTAGTACAAGTTGACTCCGCCCTGGCTCTGCGATTGGCAGACAACTCTTGTTGCAGGGGAAGATGAGTGCTATTTGTTGGTCAATCTTGTGATGGTGGACACGTATCAGGAGATCTGCTCGTCCTTTCCAAATTTTTCTCAGGATCTCTTCCAACTTGCCAAGCTCAAGCCCTCATTGAACCCACTTTTTGTTTGTGATTTGATTTGTGTGCGTGTTGACATCCAAATACATGAAGCAAACTATTTTTCTCTGTATCCATGTTTTGGAGTACATCTTGACACAAGATTGATTCACGATTATGTTTCTGAAAGCACGAAGCCAAGTCGTAGACTGAAAAAACTGATTGGCCCCATCCCTGCTCGAGGAGGGAGTAAAGGCACTAGTTGCCATAGGCCAAGACCTGTCTGAGCTCTGTGAATTGAAAAGCGTTGAGGAGCTCCGGTTGCCGCGGTTTGTCTGCTGTGGAACGAGTATAAATCAAGACAACACATGTGACTTGTTTTCTTTGGAGTCTCGGGACTGGCACGCTCGCATGCCTAGCCCTGCATTTCAGTGTGGCATTTTGCTAGGAGAAGAAAAACAGACTCATGGCAGTCACTAGGATGGCAACTGGCTTCAGTGACGTTGTGCTTTGTACATCGCACCTTTTTTGGTTGTGATGCAGCTCGTGTTGAAAAAGTGCCCAGGTTGTCTCTCACGAGATTCGAAGCCCTCTGCATGGAATGATTGGCCTGGCTGCAAGCATGATGGACTTGGTGACCAATGATGGAATGAAGAGACAGTGGCTTGACAGCAAAGAGAATGAGGGTTGCAGTGCAATGGTTGCGAACCGAGATGGATGCAGGAAGCCTGACCAGTACAGTCCCTGAGTTTGATAGTGATAGAACCTCCATGAACCTCATCTTTGACGCAGTGTGCGAGACTAAACCAGTATTTGCCATGCTTTGGCAAGCCTTCAACTTTGTTTTCTGTTTGTGTGCCTATGTACTCCATAGGTTTTTACCATCTGAAACGCTGCAACACCTTCTTACTCGTAGATATTTATTTGTGACTCGGATTCCGCCAAAGCAGTTGGGCAGAGAAGAACAGTAGGTCATTTCGAATCGACTTACTGATGCTTACAGTATGTACTTGTGGTTGTCAGCATGAGGCTGGTTTCATGAGGGACTGAATACAGAGAAACTTCCAGTCTCAGTGGTTAAAGTCCTGTTCTAGTGCATGTAGCTCCTTCCTACATAGAATGATAGAAATCTGTTGAATTCGTGGGGAGCTAGTTTCACCATGGAGTGCGCACACCACATTGTGCAGCAAAGGGATCCACGGGTCCAATTTACCCAACAGCTGGAGAAAGAGAGATGGCCAACATTTGTGGTATCGTGTGGCTTCCAATGGCTTTAGATTCTTTAGAGACTGACATCCTTTTGTGGGCGAGAAGCGAAGAGCGTGTTTTCGCTCTGACAGCTTGGGTGGCGATTTAACTTCACGCAAATCTCTCAAAATTATATAGGTACCCCAGGATTCCCGAGGTTTATATATATTTATATAATTATATGTATATATATATATGGGTTACAGATGCTTACAGTATATTATATATATATTGTAATGGTATTTAATGGTTACATTACGGCTTCATCATTTGCCCAAACTGGCTCTGCGGGATTCCCATGGCAGGCTTGGGATGGTGAAGAGCTGTGCTGCCCGACTCCTGGAGCGGGGATCATTGACATCCATTCCCATTGATGATGGGAAAATTTTAACCGGAAAACCCGATCAATTTGATGGTAAAAACCCATGGGTTTCCGGTTAAGATTTTCCCTTAAACCAATCCATTGATAAAAGGGATGTTCCCATTGACATCCATTGACATCCATTCATGTTAAACGACTGATGTTCATCCATTGATGTTCCCTAAATTCAGTGGGTCCCTGACGCTCTCGAAGCTCTGGCGGCTAGGACCTTGTGACAAATGTCATGGATCTCTCCGAGTCGGAACAGCGCAAAAAGAACGCAGGGAGCAAAGCCTATGCTGAGCAAAAGGCTGGAACATCAGGAGAACGAAGATTCGACTGCAAAACATTGTTTCACAAACAAACATCGCTAAAACTAAAGATACTATTCTCATACTACGGCCTGTATGTTGCATGCACTTTGATCTGAAACTGCGAGAAATTCTCTGTAAATTGCAACCTGAAGACGTTTCGAAAATTCGAAAGAACTGGTGTTGAACTGGTGAACTCGCAGATGGTAGCCTCTGTTGGCTTCGATGCAGGTGAATTTTGTTGCTATCACCGAAGAGGCGGTTGTCATGAGTCGAATGGCCGTGGATAAGGCCAAGGGATGCCAAGGGCGTCAAAGCAGACATGAACTCTGAAATGATTCACAAGAACTGAAAGTTCGGAGTGCCGTAGTGGCTGTAGGCCTCAAAGAGTCAGTTTCTTTGATTTGGCGCAGCTTCGATCCGGTCGTTTGTGTTTCCGTATGAAGGGTCACCCTGCAGTTACCTGCAGTCCCATTTTGTGATTCTTATGCCAGGCAGGCAAGCCTTTGATCAAAGCAGGCTTCCAGGGTCTCATTTGATGCGTAAATATCCTTGTGGTTCCACAAAGGGATATCCACCAGCCTATGTCCATCCTGGGCATTGTGAAGCCCTTGGATTTTCCTGTTGTTTGTTTCGCACTGAAGCAATGAATTCATCGAAGTGCAGAGCCTGTCAAAAAATAGGTTTAGAGGAGTCCTTGATAGCTTCCCTGGCGAGGTGTTGAGTTGAAGAACTGCACAAGGGACATCGGCAAGGTGCCACTAGTGACTCTTGGCAGAACCAGTTGGAGTGTACACACATACAGAAACTGTATTTGAAAAACTCCACAGACTCTGGCAATGTGAGCTTCCAAAAGTGGACTCGGACATCTTGGACAGCTCAGACTTGCTGAGGAAGGGTAATCCCTACAAATGCACCCAGATGATTTACAATCTTCTCACCAACGCTTGCAAATTCACCGTTAGCGGCTCTGCCACTTGGCAAATTTGGTGAAACATTTGGTGGAGCATGGTGAAACCGACCTATCAGGCTGGGTCCGCACCAAGATGAATGCAAGGGGGAACAGGACAAAACTCTTGTGCTTTCTGATGATCTTCGAGCTGTCTTTTTGTTGCTGGAATGGATGTCTTCCGCATATGAGCACACTGCCTTCAGGTGGCTATAGTAGTGTAGTTGTGTAGAGCGGCTCTCCTTTCCCCCTGCTGGTCTGTAGTCCCTGGCCACGACTGGATTGTGGCAGGCTCTTCTGTTCAGGTTCGTACCCGGGCCTTGAATTCTTCATGTGCTGGGTCATTCAATTTTACTTTCCAATGAAGTCAATGATGGTTTGCACCAGCTATCAAGTTACTCCAACCATTTCCGAAGTTTGTTGTAGCAAGTGATCATGATGTTTTTGCCATTTAATGCTTGAAACTGAAGGTATTTGTGTGTGCAAAGCACATCAAGGAGCAGTCCATCTTGGAGGTTTCCGTCGTTGACACAGGCGCGCGTTTCCGTGGTCCTTCAGGATTTTTTGGGGTCGGACGCATCCCCTATTGTACTTTGTGTACTTTGTGTTTTCTCCATCTCCATGTCTAGACCAAATCAGCCTCACCGGTGCAGTCAGGTTGTGGCATCTCTCCGGAAGCGCAAAAACGTATCTTCAAGCCCTTTGAGCAGGAAATCAGTAGAATCAGTAGAATCAGTAGACAGAACGCTGAGTTTTTTTGGAATCCTTGGCAATCCTTGGTGCTCCAGAAATGCCAATCGTGTACTGTTTGTATCAAGGCACCACAAATGCTTCTTGAAAAAGTCGTGCCGAAAAACATGTATGTGCAATGATAATATTGCCCCCAGTTGTTCCATCTACATTTGCATTCGAACTTCAACGACCTGCATAGTAGATTCATTACATTTCATTACATTTCATTACATTTCATTGCATTTCATTACATTTCATTACATTTCATTACATTTCATTACATTTCATTACCTTAGCCTCACTTATTCAATGCTTTCAATGTGATTTCAATGTAGCCATTCGGATTCAGGATCACAGCAGCAGCGGCGACTCCAGAAATTTTCAGGCGACTGACAGCATGGCTCTGATTCTCATTTGGTAGAAAACGAGTAAACATAACTAATAAATTAATCAGAATTAAATTAACCGTCAAAAAAAGCTGAGCTAATCTGAGCTACTAGGGTCTGGACTTAAGTCGATTGGCGCCATACAAAACACAGTTACAAACTCAGATCTTGTGATTTGATATTTGTACTAAGTCATACATTATTGCCATTTTACTAGCGCGCCAGCTCGCTTTTTTTTCCATGCTTGACCTAGTTGTATGGTTGCTGCTGCTTTTTCTGCTGCTGCTGCTTTTTCTGCTGCTATGGCTAATCTTGATGCTGCGGCAACCAAGATCATTGCTTTATTACTCCGCGCACGCAATGTTTTGTTGATTTTTGCTGGTGATTTCAATGGAAGAAGCGCATTTTGACTGCACGAGCGCAATGTTTCTTCATTCCAGCTACTTTTGACGATTTGCGGAAATCATTGGCGCCCGCAATGAATCATTGCAAAAAACACTGCCCATGATGTGACTTCAGCGGCGTGATGTGCCTAGTGTTTTTCACAGCGCCTGCCACACAAGATGTGCCTTTAGCGGCGTGATGTGAGTTGAGTCGACAACTTGTATTGTACTTCTCTGAATCTAAACAGCAGTGGTCTGCGCTACTGAGGGCCTGGGCTTGGGTCTTGCTGTGGTCTTGGAGATTGTGCAGATGCATAATGCTTCCATCCGTCTAGAGTTCGGAAGCCCAACTATCGCAGGGTGCAGGGTGCAGGGAATTTAGCGGCCCCTGGTGAATACATGGTCCCACCATACATCATCTGATTTGAATATGGTCCCACCATTGGCGTCTCCATTGAAAGCTGGAGCAGGATCATGGTTGAGTCCAGACTTTGCAGCAAATCACATACATTGGGAATCATTATGTAGGATATATAGGCATAGAATACACATCGTAAGTTGCTGAATTTTGCACGAATGAACGATATGCATGTCAAGGCATGAACTGCATACAAAAGTATTTGAGGTTTTTGGGAAGCGGTTTTGGGGGTCTGCATGCAGGTTTAGTTCAGGTGTGTTTGGCGAAGCTGGCTCTTTAACATGATACTCGTACTTTGTAGCCCCAAGGTCTGAGCTTGGGAAAGGCTCCAGCTTCATCATCTCTTTCGCCTGCATCAACGATGAGTTTTGTGAGAAGCTTACCAATGTGGAAAACAGCTAGGGCAATTCAGCTTGGCGGCTAGAATCAATCTCACTGCATAGCTGAAGATGTATTGAACATGTATTGAACATGTATTGAAGATGTATTGAATTCAGCATATCTTGAGCTTCCTGAGCTTCCGTGAGAGTGTGCATTGTGTGCATCGAAGGTGAGGATGTCGAGCCGGTTCCCACAGTTCCGAAGAGGCGCAGTTCGAAACCTGCGACACTGCGAGCAGTGAAGCGAAAGAGGCTCGGAACTTGAGAATTGGAGAGATTAATGATGATTAATGATGATTGCTCGGATTTTGAAATATGATGAAATGAATCTGAATCAGAATAATTACTATTCTGTGAATTCCAAAGAATTGCCGCGCAGCACATTTAATGCGCGCTCTCTCTCTCTCTCTCAGACTCTCTGTCTGTCTCTGTCTGTCTCTGTCTGTCTCTGTTTGTCTCTGTCTGTCTCTGTCTGTCTCTGTCTGTCTGTCCATGTATGTATGGACTCGCCTGTGATCTACCTATATTTGATCTGCATGTATACCCATATCTAGATCTACATGCAGATCTGGACCCAAATCTGTACGTATGTACTGTATAGATAGACAGAGTCAATGTGTACCATGTATTCTGCAAGTTTGTACTCACTCACTGGGCCGAACACCAAGTCTAAGGTCAAATGCAAAGCATGTCTTGCAACAGAATCGTCCAGTCAATGGACGTTTGAATTTTGGTCTTGCGTTATGCAGCATAGAATGGTCAATACCAAAACATTCAAAGCGTTGTCAAGAACGACACTGATGCGAAGCGCGTGCCCACCACTGACGGTCTGTGCTTGCAATCCTGTCATCATGTCAGTGAAATGCGACCCTGGCTTAAATCATTTGACAGGCCACTGATCTTGTCTGTGGATGACTGCGAAGTCAACCAAGATGCTTGTCACAGCTTGTCTAGAGTTATGTATACTGTATACTCAGGAAGTGGGGCGTTTAGCTCGTTGGCTGCAGAACGGCCTCTCAAAAATGCAATGACAGCAGAACGTTGCAGCAGATTTTGTACTGCGTGGTTTCAGTTTCGCATTTGAGGAGATCATCAAATCTGTGCTGGCAGCAGAATATGAATTAGTGTCGTGCCCTTAAGATGCTCTCAGCTGAATCCAGTGATTTTCCATCCAAAATGACAGACCGAGCATGGCTTTACAAACGAATCATGTTCAAACTATTAGAGTCCAAAAAGAGCACCTCACAACGATCGAATTGAGCGAGCAAATCTCATGGCTAATCCAGCGAAGCAACAAATTGTGCGAGGTGTTGCATGGATGGACCAAGTGGACTAGACTGGTCAATGCCTCAGACCTGAACAGTGTGTCATGCAGCTCTCATATAACTCTGGCGGTGAGGTTGGAAAAGAACCGTGCAAATGGTGGGCTGCTGCCGGATGTTATTCTGCTTGATATCCAAATGCCTGGAATGACAGGCTGAGTGCGTGACTGCGCTTTCAGAGCTTGCGTCAGTTGGAACAGTTGGGCTAGAAGCCATTGAAGCATGGCTGCTTCCATAGTTTTCTGTGGTCAAAGAAGCATGGCTCTGAGCATGGGATTGTCCTGGTATGTTCGGTTTCCTGCCCAGCCTTAGTCATAAATCGCCAACTAGTGGGCTTGCCGCGTTGACCAGGCTATGATGTTTGTAAGAAGATTCGACAGCACTATGAGGAATCTCATACAGCCGCCTGGTAGCAAGTTGGGAGGAGGAAGAATGAAGCACGAAAAGACATGGAAAGCTTGCATTTGCGCAAAGACATGGAAAGCTTGCATTTGCGCAATGAACGTGGTTGATGGTTATGAATGTTATGAATGGTTATACGGCAGTTATGCGGACTTACACGAGCTACGGACTCCACCAATTTTGGAATCCTTCTCATGAAAATCGGAGAGCGGAGAAAGCCAGGCAGCGAGGTCATTTCAGTCGACACGTCCTCCAGTTTTCTTTAGCTGTCCATCGGAGCTTTGCTTCAGGCCCTGCCGATAATGATGCTCTCCGCAAATACTACAAAGCTTGCGGCTGTCAGGCTGAGCAGTATTTGAACGTTTCTTCTCTTTCCTTTCTACCTCTGACACTTGCTATGGAGTTGTGAGGAGCAAGGAGAATGGCAGCACTGATTTCATTGCAAAGCCGTTTGCGAAGGCTGGTAGATACGGGAGATGTGCCCACGTGATGGATTCGGCCGTGTACAATGTTTGGTGTCCATTTCCAAACTTGGTGCTTTCCAAGATGTCCACCAGCAATAACGGGCCAGCTTGAAGTACTCTCAAGGAGCCTTTGACACAGTAACATGGCACATAATCACAGCAGACAGTGACACAGAACTCAGAAACAGGACACATTTTCTGCGAATCGATTGATAGCTGTTGGGTCCGCGCGACGCAAGAGGACTTTTTGAAGAGCAAGATTCAGGAAGTTCTGAAGATGAAGGAGGCAACAAGTGCCTCTTGACAGGACATTGGCACATTGACAATGTATTGAGGTGGAGAGTGGTGGAGCTCCATGTGATAGTTAGAGTGACAGGTTTTGGCTGGAACAAAGGAAGCGGTGGGCAAAAGTTTCCACATGGCTGACAGTCCAATATTATAGCAGACTTCGGATAAAATGTCTTCCTCGCAACAATTTCGGGCCTGCACCATTCCACAAGCAAGTTTTTTCTCAAACTAAACAGATAGTAAAGTATTTTGATGACTTTCGATTCTCGATGTTCTTGTTCAATCTGTTCGACTTCTTTAACCTGTTTAACTTGTTCATCTCCAAACTCGACTTTGAAATTTGAAGACCTATTTCCTTGGGCCATGCTGAACTCAAGTGTCACATCTATTTACACATATTTACACTATATATGCAGCACCATGGATGTGGAACACCGCAAAACAAGAGGTACACCAAAGGAAGACTAAGGAGCAAAACCACTGATGTCGTGAGACCTTTTGCAAGGGACCTTTAGAAACCTTAGGGTGTTCTCATTGATACTATCACTCTGTACAAAACGGGCTTTGTGCTTCGGGAATTTGGCGGGACCAGAGGAAATTTCATGAGAAGATCAGGGACAGAGCAAGGGTACAATTATTTATAGAATAGACTGAATAGACCATGGGACACTCAGGGAAGGCCGTGGAAAGAGCACCAGATTAACGGTGGAAAGAGCGATGTTTTAGCACAATATTCAAACATGGCACGGGACATTACCGATGGCGCAATCGTCCATCAAAGGAAGTGGAGGATAATTCATTGCCAGGGCAAAGTACAGCCTGCACAAGAAAAGAATAGAAGACCCATGGGCCTGAGCTTTTCAGACCCGAGAAAGATCCTGCAAAGTTGCACGAAAATGCATGAAAGGTGAAGTGCCACAGGTGAGCAACCAGGATCTAGTGGCTTGGGAAGTGCCCACGTAGGGGTGGTGTACCTGACAATTGCTACCAGAGAATGTTCCATCCATTTGAAGAGGTACAGTAAGCTTCCCAACTGAATTGTAGGCGTCTTATGACAGTTATGACATCTTCCTGGTTTGTTGGACAGAAGTGTTTTGCTGACAGCTGACCACTGAGGACTTTTCAGAGCAAGAAGACATGCACCGTCAAAGCACGGCATCTTGATTGCAAGAAAGTCTGCTTCAAGCCAATACCTTGGAGACGACCAAACGCTCAATCTTCAGGAACAAACCATGGCCAGCTGACCGCAGATTACTCAAAGAGTCACTACTACATGCTGTGAAGTTGCCGAAGTTCCTCGCTAAGGAAGACCTTTCCATGGATGTTATGGGGGCAAAGTCCCTTGTGCAGCAAGTCTTGTGGCAAATGTGTGGTTCCTTAGCCCCCGAGCAAATTGAACCTGACGCATTCTGGCCCAGGACGACGGTACTCGAAGCCGAGAAGAATGAAATGGAGGCCGCAATGCAGTTGCGAAATGCCGAAATGCTGTGCCTGGATTGGGCCACGGAAGTGTTGAACCGGGACTGTGATCGCACTTGTCTCTTGTTCAATACCCGTCATACCTGGCACTTGCATCGTGAAAACCTGTCTCCAGGCTCGGGCTGTCAAGGCAGAGTTGCGCGCTGCGGTGGCAGAATCAGCACCTCATGCTGCAAGGTGTGTTGAGTTTCCATTTGACCCAGATTCCTGAGTGATACCTGAGCTTCAATACCTGAGCATTAGCTCTATCAGGTTCCATCCCAAAGATAGAGTCGGTTTAGGTGCCGGCACCACAGGTCACAATTTCTGCAGAACTCGTTTTAGGATCATCATGCCATTGGAGGCTGCAAATATGAGTAGCTCAGGTATCAGGTCATTTACACATGCACCAAGTTATCAGTATGCAAATTGTCAATCACTGTAATTCTACAATGTGGTTAAAACAATAATAAACCACCCATTTGGGAATTGTTTAAAGTCTATACCACCTATTTATGGTGATTTGGGAGATGGTTTATTATTGTTTTAACCACATTAGACATGTTATTCATACTTTGTTCGTTGGATGTAGCTGGGCAGCTCTGCAACTATGTATGTATGTGGACATCCAGATACGTATGTCGGTCAGTGCCTCGCTTAGGCCTACGCTTTTACTCGCTTAGGACTACGTCGGTGATATATGGCTACAGTCTCAATAAAAAGATATATCGATGTATTTGAACATGATTTCAAGAGGCTTGTACATGTGTATTAGAGATTATCATCAGGTTGCTGCTGCACCGTGCATGTGTGTGTGTGGTAACATCTTTTGGTAATCCCTGCGCAGGCAGGCTTATCCGAGGTTCGTCTCGAAGTTTATTGGCAAAGGTCCTGTTTATTCTTTCTCCAATGCATCTAAGTCTAGGCCCCCCTGGCCCCAGAGTGTTGACAGGAGAGGATCATAAAATGTTGTATCCTTTTCCCGGTCCCCAGTCTGTCCCCCCCCCAAAAAATTAACCCTAAAGGTCTGTGTCCCATGGAGTCCAATGTGTTCGACGTCGTGTCTCTTACCTCTACTTGTTCCCACTGTCCCCCGTCCCTGGTCCCCTGTCCCCCCTTAAAAAAATAACCCTAAAGGTCTGTATCCAATGGAGTCCAATGTGTTCGATGTCGTGTCTCTTACCTCTACTTGTTCCCATTGTCCCCCGTCCCTGGTCCCCTGTCCCCGGTCCCCTCTTCCCCCCCAAAAAAAGTAACCCTAAAGGTCTGTATCCAATGGGGTCCAATGTGTTCGATGTCGTGTCTCTTACCTCTACTTGTTCCCACTGTCCCCCGTCCCTGGTCCCCTGTCCCCCCTTAAAAAAATAACCCTAAAGGTGTGTATCCAATGGCGTCCAATGTGTTCGATGTCGTGTCTCTTACCTCTACTTGTTCCCACTGTCCCCCGTCCCTGGTCCCCTGTCCCCCCTTAAAAAAATAACCCTAAAGGTCTGTATCCAATGGAGTTAACCCTGAAGGTTGAAGTCCTCATCTCAAAATGTCGTCCTAAGTGAGTGAAAAAGTCGTCCTAAGTGATCCTTTGACCCCTATGTCAGGTTGGTAGGGATGGATCTCTCCACACAAGAGTAACATCGATGCCTGTGTTCTGTATTGGATCTTCCAGCTACAGTGGACAAGTTCTCTACATTTGTCTACCAATTTGTTTCTTGGAGATTCTCATGGCTAAGAAGCTCGTGGACATGCATCAGCTGCAAGGGCATCCAGTGAGTCTGCAGGCAAGATGTGTCACGGCGGGACATGGAAGCGGGTTGTACGGTTGTACCATTCGTATCACAACAACTGTGCAGTCTTGTTGACTTGCCATAGGAACCATAGTACATCTTTGTACTGCCACTGATAATCTATGATTTTATTTTTTGCATGTGAGACCACGACAATTTGGGATGCCGGTTTTACTTGCCGTGTCTTTGCTTTGCAGTGCGCATCTGTCACAGGAACCTGGTCCGATGACCCTTGGTATTGACATGGCCCAAGACATGACAGAGCTGGAGTTTCTGCACAACGAGCTCGCCGGGCGCTGAATGCTGCAGCATTTCAAAGCTGCTTCTACTGGGTTTGTCCAGCAATCAGGGAGAAGATGATGATAAACCTGATCAACAATGTTAAACAATCAAATTTGGAGGTACTCAATCTTTCGACAAGTGACAAACACATTTCTTGGTTGGAACCTCGAACAAACGAGGCTTTTTTATGGCCCAGACAGGGAGATCCCACAGAGATCTGGTGGGTTCCATCGGTTCCATCGCTTCCTTCCATGGTTCCGCCAGGTCCAAAGAGAAGTCACCATTGCTCGACTTGAGAGCTCTCCAGCAGCACTTTACCCTCTGGTAAACTAACATAACTATGGAAAATCACCATTATTAATGGGAAATTCCACTATAAATGGCCATTTTCAATAGCTATGTTAAATTACCAGAGGGTAAAAATTACAGCCCAGGCAAAATCTTGGCGCCATTGATTATTCCTGATGAATCCCATTTTGGCGTGGCATTTTTTTGGACCAAATCTAAACAAAAACCCAACTTAGCAAAAACTCCAAAAGGACCGGTTGAAACCACCAACTGAATCTTGCAACATCTAAGGTGAGTTGGGCAGAAGCCGTGCATCCAACCAGCTCATTTCGAGACGGCTTCAGATGCAAAATCGTCTCAATCAAATGCTACATGACACGCACCTCGACATATTAGACATATTCGACACATTGTGATCAGCCTTCCCAACCCAATCCATTTCCAGTCTTGGGATCCAGGAAGTATTTTTCAGCGATTTGATTCAGATCATTGGCGAACCAACTGAGCAGTAACTGTATCTCATCCTCTGACCTAGGCTGCTCGAAGGGTGCGCACCTCTTCTGCACCAAGGGAAGAACTTGTGATCGAATCTGCAGCGACCACAGTTGATGCAATCTTTCCCTCAGGAGGATGACTCTGCGAGCTGCAGCCCACTGCTCATTGAGATGAGAGCTGTCCAGATAGATGACAGATCCAATTTTGAAACACACGACGACTTTGGCGCATCTATCCAAAAGAACAAATAGGTATAAATAGGATTAAATAGGTTGTGCTTCAGGACTGAATGCTTCAAACACCATGTCACAGCATTTGGCTGACCAAGGAGACTAACTTGCTCAATGTCGTGGTGCCCAACTTGGCACACCCATTTCTCTGGCTCTGAGCTCTGTTTGCAACCCCCGGCCAGACTTTTAACCTCCGTTTGCCAAAGGTCCGTTTGCCGAAGGTTAAACGGATGTCATTTAGCAAAGCCTCAGCTGGACCAGTTTTAGTCTGGCGATGGATTTGCCCAGATTAGCCTCGCAGAAAAATCAATGCCGTTCTGCCTGGGTAAATTGCGAATTCCAACTTCATCAGGAGACGATGCAAAGCCCAGTCCATTTATATAATATAATATAATATAATATAATATAGTATGGTATAGCATAATACAATAGCATATACTAGAATACAATAGAATACAATATAACATAATATGATACAATATAATATAATGTAATATAATAATATATATATATGAGTTATAATATATATATATAAACACAATAACATACATTATATATAATATACGTATAATATATATATATATATATATATATACACATACATATAATACTCATATATATTAATATATATATATATATATACTTATATATACATGTACATAACACATATATATATATATATATAATATCATTTTATATTCATGACCTGACTTGAACCGTGTCGGAGCAAGCACCGGTTGACACACTAGCCGTTAATGGCAGGGGCAATCTATCACTAAAATTCTAAAATGGGATTCCTCCAATGAAACAGCCTGGAGCCTTATTAATCCGGAGCCAACATTGCAGATGTTCGTTTTTGCAATTTGTTGAAACCACTAACAAGTTCTTCTAGGCATCAGGGAATATTGATGCATGAAAAGGGGGTGGGAAGCTAGTGGTAGTGATCAGAATATCAAGTACTGTACAGTCTCGTCTCGCTCAAAATGGATGCAATAATAATACGTGCATTTTCTGAGATCTTGAGCCCCATTGACCACTTCCAACCTAACCCTCCAATCTTCCTGCAGGCCCGTTGCCTCCTGCCAGCGCTGCGTCAACGCAAAGACGTAATTGGTGCTGCTGAAACAGGGAGCGAAATGGGGCTTGATGTTTGAGCCGACAAACACATAGCCCACACAGCAACGAAGAATACAATGAGCTCAAGCAGAAGAAACATCCGAAAGTGAGAGCAGGAATTGCAGATTTGAGTACAGACACCTTTGTTTTGTTTTGTTCATGGTTTTGCACAGGAGTGGCAAGACACTGGCATTTGGCTTACCGATCCTTCACCACAGCCTCAGTATGAATCCTAGCTTCAAAAAGCGGACCATCACAGGATCGAAGTCCTCAATTCTATCAAACTTTGAAAGTAAGTTGGCCAAGGTTCTTTGCCTGCAGACGCGATGCCAACAACTTAATTGATCCCAACATGTAGGAACCATGTTATCGTCATGACAAAACCATAAAAAACAGGGTGCAGCACACACTGAGCCATCATAAATACATACAAATACGAGTCATTTAGAAAAAACATAAGCAACGACATTGTCCGGCGATGTTTGGTACAAAGGTGGTGTCCCGTGAATATTTCCACCTTGCGAGGTCAAATGACTCTGCGGCCGCCTTGTGTGAGCATGGTCCTCGAGGCAGGGCTGGACGTTTGACGTTGAACTTGGGTGAGGCGAAACATTTCTTTTGACCGTAAGGCTACGAGGCAAATGGCAAATTTATGGTAGGTCCAGGTAGATCAGGTCGGTCCGAGTCACAGCCTGTTAGGCATTTTAGGCATTTCCTGAAACTGAAATGCTGCCAGCCTTGGTTCTACTTCCAACGCGAGAACTAGCAGTGCAGGTGCCAAGCCCAGGGGCATTTGATGGTCTATCCGTCCATCCCCAACAGTAGACCTTTGCTGAAAAAAGTGCAGACAATTTGCTCCAGGCTTAAGCTGGTGCAGCGTAGCAACAATAGATTAGGATTCAGCTGGAACAAATCACAAACAGATATTGATTACTTGATGCACCAGTTCAAATAGAACACAGTCACCGTGTTGAAGACTCAGTAAATGGCCATAGGGCTGAATTGGCAAAAGTATGTGAATCTCCAATTCCAGTTGTTCCTTAAAGGAAGAGCTTGAGATTTGTTGGCCAAAGGCCATGCTTCACGCACACAACTGGGCTTGGACCTGGATGCTTGGGGTCCAGTCATGACTCTCAGCCATGGAGCACTGGAGTCCAAGTGAGGAATGGAAGGCAGGGCCGAGATTAGTCATTCAACAAGGGCGATGGTCTGGCTGCAAATCCGTTTCCAGAAGTTGTTGCAGCATGTTGGTCTGGCTTGGTCAAGTCGGATGTCTGGACTTCATTGACTTCATGTCCTCAAGCAAAGCCATGCACGACCCATGTGTACCTTTGATCCTTCGAAGCTAGGCACAAGGATGGTCATCAACTGTGCGGGCAGCTTCAGAGAGCAGGACGCTGGCTGCCAGTTCTCGGCAACCGATAATCTCGCAGTTGGGCTACCCCCATTAGTCTATTAGTGGGGATATAACATGATACACCCCCTATAACTATGGTTGCATATCCACTTATCACTGGACGTGCACTTCCAAGCAGATGCTTGGCATGTCCTGGTCATCCCCGGTCCAGCTGCAGGCCTGAAGCGCGTCGTCGAGTTTGGACGGGGGCTGCACTTGCTGCTGCAAGGAGAGGGGGCTCCAAAGAGGCAGTAACAGTTGCAGTATGAGAAATTGGTGGATGGATTGCGGAAGTAGTCACTGATGATCCTGGAGACTTGTTCGACTTTGACATTTTTGTACTAAACATTATTCAATCATATTCAATCTAAGCAAGTCCAGGAACTTCCCAGGAACTTCCCAGGAACTTCCCAGTCCTTCAATTTGTTGCACTCCGACCTTGATACGTCCCACGAGATGGTCAGGAAGTTCATAGAAGTGCCCAGCGCTCCCAGCGCTTCATCTACGGGCCGGGGCAGGTGCGGTAGTTGCTTCGCCCTGAGACTCATTGGCCATTGGCTTGACTCAAGTTCCAAATTGAAGTTTCGAATATATATATATATAATATTATATATAAAATATATTATATATATAAAACCTGTTCCACTTTTTCTATGTTGCCACACCTGATTGTGCAAATCGTTTGCTTATCACAAGCAGCTTGTTGCGGTACTGCATTATGGCGTTGGACTTTGGACTTTGCACGCTTGCTTCTAATCTCGCTCTATTGTTTTCCATGTTCAGAGGGTTTGTACCTGACAGGCCTGAGCAGCAAGGAAGAGAAGCACATGACTATGAAGATTCTGTGACAGGTGGCTGGCTTGGTCACCTTGGTTTGAAGATTTTGAACATTTTGATCATGCCATGAGACGACATGAGCATTTTTTGAGACATGAGCGACATGAGCATTGTCTTGGACACTGACCACTTACCAGCCTCTACGAACTGCACCTTGAGTCACTTGAAGATCTTGAAACTTAGTCGACTCGTCAAGGCTGGTGGGATACCTGGAGTGCATCCAGGCCAGTGGGACAAATGAGTGGCTTCGTTGGCCATTGAGCAGCCAAAAGTTGGTTCAAGTCGCGTCAACACCTTTGCATTTTGACAGGGACTGGCCTGTGTCCTGGCAGAATTCAGACTCTTCTGGTTATGTTCACATCTGCAATTGGATCATCGTCATCGTCTGAACCACGAACAGCTTGGCAGAGTCTGGCAATCTGAAGTCCTAAGGACTGGACTTGGAGTTGGAGTTCCTGGCACGAAGACCCAGGCGGGTTCTCATAGAGGTCTGTAATGAGTAGTGGACCGAAGGACGGGAGTGGGTAGATCAAAACAAACGATGGTCAGAACGCGTGTGGCTGTGCAGCTTTCAACACAAGTGCTGCAGGCAGAACCTGGGAGAACTCCACAGATTGGCGAGAAAATCAGGGTGAACAGGGATATACGTCTGAGTGGACAGACTGGAGAGGCGTGCACGCATCTCCATTTGTTTCAATTTGCCGGACTACGCGCTCCTTTTGAAGTCCTGGCCGTTTTTCAAGTGAGATCAAAGTATTCCAACATGAAGACACGATCATATATAGATATGATGATGTATCACATATACAAACACACATAGTATAAGACGTATAAGATATACATTCCCCAATCAGAGCTTTGCTCGCACTTGTCTGCAGGTCGAGGTGACCTTGATCGTTGGCACTCCGACAGGTACGAGGAGCGCGCTGCTCCTGAGCCTCCTGGCAGGAGCCAGCCTTCGAAGAAAATCCAGAATGCTTGTCATGATACTCTGCCAGGGCTCGGAACTTCTATTATATATATATTGTACTTATATATACATTATACATAATATAACTTATATATATACATACATTATACATAGTGTATATTCTTACGGTCTCCTCAGTCCCTTTGAGTGAAGCTTTATTTCATGCTGTTTCATGCCACAGACTGTTCGTCTCTGCTGCACTGCAGGACGTTTGAAGCCTCGGATCCCTTTATTGACCTCTCCTTGACGTCAATTTCCCAATTGCTTCGAGAACGACATGCTGATAGTCGTGAGAATCTGGAGCCGCGTGCAAAACGCTCTAAGCCACGCTGGATGGCGGTTTTGGGTAGCTACAGCCCACTGTCTTGATGGTTCGTGCTTTTGGGATTAGCATACTCGCCCTGAAGGGAACACCAGCACTAGATGCACCAAACCAAACCATAATCAAAATATATAGTTATATATATATACACATACGTATATTCATACGTACTCATGTACAATATATATATACACTATATGTCGGTCTATAGTAAAAAAACAAAATGTTTATCTACCCGAATCTACCCTATATTCAAACTTTTAGGCCTCAATGTTTTGAAAGTGTTCCACGGCACCAGGAGCAGGCGATGCATCGCCTGGCAAGGCAACTTCGGAATCCGGACGTGCGACTTTCACATAAACAACTGCTGCGTTGCCACTTGGCACATGGAGATGCAGAAATGCGAAGTATCCACCAGATCCTTACAGATTTGGATGTGTCAGATGTGAGGTCCGCTCCACACCAGTTGTAACTTGCTATTGCAGTCAGACAGAAGTACACAGATTTAGATATTCGCAAGATTGCCTGCTAGAATAAACAGAGGCAAAGAAAGAAGATTTGTACATATTTATACCACCCCATTGTCTGCAGATACCGTTGCCAACATGATGCTGTGCCGCAGCAGTGAAGTGATGAAAACTGAAAGATACGGACTTTGAATTCTTAAGAGGATGTACCACTTCCAATCACTACTGGGCCACGTACACCGTACGCCTGGCACGCGTCAATGTCCATCAACCAGTTTCTTGAAAAAAAACACAGCCGATCAGGTGGGAATGCTGCCCCTTGTCTCAGGCCTTGAAGTGCTGAGCGGCAGCGAATTCCTGACGGTGGTGGTACCATATGTTTTCCTTATGGCATCCACATTGTCTCCAACAGAGCTGGTGGAGGCTGCGCAGCTGCCTGGCAAGACACGGGGATCAAAAACTCTGACTTGATTGGGTTCAATGCAAAACACTACGGTTACCGTACCAATTTGGTAGGCCCTTTGGTAGCCCACTTTTGAACCATACCCACAAGACACACCAGATCTGAAGTAATGATGTGTGTCGTCCTGAGGTCTCTGGCTGCTGCGCCTTCCTCAGATGCCCTGGATGCTTTGGGTGTGGTGCTTGGCGAGGCCATCTGCAGGCCGTGTAGGGCCAGACCTCCACATCACATAGCAAGTAATTATATATTCTACTGATCAACATCTCATAAATTGACATCACATGTATTCAAATTCTATTCTCATCTTGCACTGTACGATGCTGTGCTGTGTTGTATTGCGCCCGGCCGTGCCACTATGTGACGTCTGGTCCCTTGGTCCCTGGTTGGTTCTGCTCAATCTGAGATTCTCAGGCAGCAATTTTCCTCAGGTACCCTCTGGTAATTTAACATAGCTATGGAAAATCACCATTTTTCATGGGAAAATCAACTATAAATGGCCATTTTCAATAGCTATTTTGACATAACCAGAGGGTAACCATCCAACAATATATATAACCATACAATAACCATTAGTTCATTAACATTCATTAACCATATAATGGTCATGAATCATATCCACAAGCATATCATCCACAGGCCTGGTATGTTTGCAGCGCATCGCAGGCACAGCAGCTTCAACCTGGAGCAACTTTCGTCGCTGACGCGTCCCGACCGCCCGGCCTCGGGACGAGCCCTGAAGGCATTGCTGCGACAAGCAGAGGCCAGATTCGTCCGTGTTTGGCTTAGGAGTACATCCCATGAAATCCCATGAAATCCCATTAAATCCCGTTAAATCCCGTTAAATCCCATTAAATCCCATTAAATCCCATTAAATCCCAGATGTGTGAGGCTATTTAGTAAGGATTTGCGTTGCAACAGGAGGAATTAGTGGGATTTAATGGGATTTACCCAGGTTTTTACCACACAGCAATTCCAGAATTTAGCAACTTCCCAGGTACAGTACCTGGGCAAGACCTTAGGACTTACCAAATCTACCAACAAACTGGTGGATTTCGAAACCTCACATCTGATGCTTTGGTATGTTCATCACCCCTCACCTCAAAAGGATCTACGACGGAAAGGCTGATCAGTGGAAGGAAGGAGCCTTGCTCTCTTGTTTTGGAGACCATGTTGGCTCGAGAGACAAAAAAGTCAATTTCCTGTTTCTCCTGAGCAACACGCACGCATCCATGCTAGGTTACTTTCTGAAATCCTTTCAGTCTTGGGGTTTTCTAAGAGAAGGTCAGCGGCCAATGCAAGTTTCATGGTTCAGCCATTGTTCAGCCCCATTTTCTGTGGACTACCGGGCTTGTGCCATGACGAAGAGAGCAGCAGAGACGGGCCTTGAGTTTTTCTCTGCCTGGTTTTGCCCTTATGCTCAGCGGGCCTGGATTGCACTGGAGCATCATGGCCTGAAGTACAGCAAAGTGGAAGGGCTGCTTCCTGATGCTCCGGGGCAAGACTTCAAAGGTTACAAGAAGCATCCCAGATTACTGGAGTTGACCTTCGATTTGATGTTGAGATGGCAACTTTTCTCTTTTCTTTCAATTTTTTCGGGTAGACAAGAATGGGATGCTGGATCCCACACAAGAAGTTCTTGCTTGAGCTTTGGCAGGAATCCCAAAGGGTTGGTGCCGACCCTCTGTGAAGATGGGATGCCCCCAGTCTATGAAAGCGCGGTCTGTGTGGAGTACATCGATGAATTGGCAGCGCGAGGCGGTGGGAATAGCAGCTTGATGCCTGGCTCTCCAGCGGAGAGAGCGGCCTTGCGGCTGAAGGTTGATTGGATCAACAAGATCCTTGGAGACAAATGAAACAAAGTTAAGAGATGTTAACCCAAGGAAAGATCTTATTAACAATCTTGGTGTTTTTTCTCAGATATTCCACGTATATATATAAAATATAAAATATAAAATATAAAATATATAATATATAATATATAATATATAATATATAACATATAACATATAACATATAATATATATAAATAATAATATATATATATAAATAATAATATATAATATATATATATATGTTGTAGTGGATGTTGACCTTGATCTTTTCAAGTCCTTCAGCGCTGTCTTCGCCCCAGGAACTTGTGCTCACCTTTCTACCAGGTGCTGGTGCGGACGTCCACGGAAGACCGCAAGGCTGCCCTGGAGACGCTGAACGTCAACATCGACGAATTGGAGGCGGGGACTGCCATCCACCCCTTTTTCCTTCGTAGCCTTCGTAGCCACAACGTCAAGTTGTGTCCGAGGCCTGGATTCAAGGACCTTACATCTTGGGAAAGCAACTGACTGCGGCAGACATTGCTTTCATCCCATGGGCTTACCGCATTTTGCACTGCAAGATTTTGGAGCGCTTCAGAGGCTGGAAATGCATTGCTGCGAATTCAAGACAGTCTGATGATACAAACCTCGAAAGGAATAGAAAGTTGAAAGGAGCTGAGATATGCTTCTGGTCCCGGAGTCTCATGCAAATATTTTTGGACTGATTTACGAAAAGCAGTTTTCATATGTTTTCATATGTTTTCATGAAGTATTTCAATCCAGTTTTGCAGTATGCAAGTTTCACAGCAAAGAAATCCAGGAATGGTGTCTTCTGCAGGTCCAGACTATGCCATTGATCTGGCCACTCGTCCCAAGCTAACGAAATGGCTGGAGGTGGTCATGGCTGTTGATGCAGTGAAGGCCACCTTGGCCGAACCTGAAGCCCTGTGTGGCACCTACAAGCGCTATGCGGACAACACGGCTCTGTCCAAGGTTGGAGTTGACAACTTGAAGGCAGACCCTGAAGGTTCACTTTTATATAAGTTTTATATCACTTTATCAAGGTTTATCACAGTTTATCAACAGTGGCCGCTTGGCCGTTGACGTTTTGCATTTTCAACTCCTTTCCATTTTTGGTCCAAAGTGGTGCCCGAAGGTGGCAGAGGCTGTACGGCAAGGGAAGACTGCGGACTCCGTTTGAGACCAACGGGTGAAGCCATGATAGAAAAGGGGCCGCAAAGACTGGACAGGGGCGGGCCATTCTGCCGTTGAGTAGATGATAGTAGATGCAATTTATGCAGTTGGCAGGTGGATGACCTTCCTGATGAGGCTGCTGAAGACGAGGAGGCCTTATGCGCAGCTTGCCAGAGTTTCTACTACCTTGCTTGACCCCGCTCACTTCGATGTGATTGAGCATTTGCTTCAGCTCTTCACCCTTCTGACCAGCCGCATCAGGTGTTGGTTGCATGCCTGGACAGGCTTGCTGACAAGGCAAAGAACCTACTACCGGATAGTTTGGGAAATAATCTTGGACATGATGGCATGCTCTAGATGTTGCGTCTTTTGGCATCCTCGACCTTTAAGGTTTTGCTTTATTTTCCAGCATCAGGCGACTCACATGTCCCACACATGTCCCACACATGTCCCACATGTCGCTTGCGTTGCTGGTGGTCTAGGCCAAAGAGCTAACACCTGAAGACCTAGTTGCGGCCTTGAGCGCTCTGGCCGTCCTGGGTGTGCGGGACGATCTTGCAACAGCAGCTCTGACAGAGGACTGACGCAGGCTACCGGTAAGGATCACGTAGTGCAGGGAATCGGCACCATGGTAAGCTGATGAACATCTTGAATGCAAGCAGTATGAAGAGATGGAAAATCTGGGGGTGTTCCAACATACCCTGTTTAGCCTGTTAATCCTTGTTAGTTTCACTTTGACCCACACACACAGTGTTGAAAATCTGCAGATGCAGCAGCAGGCGTCACCTAAATTACGCTGATTGATCAGAGGGATCTCATGGCTGAATCTTGTCTAATCGCTGTGATGAATTGTCCTCATCAGGGGTTGTTATGTGTTCCCGCCCTTTTCTCACCACATTTATATGGGTATGGATCAATACCTATTAATACCATTTTTAGGGGGATGAACATCCATTTACCAGCTATTTTGATGTTCACCAGGGGTACAAGGTTTTGACACACTGCCATATAAAGGTATGTGCATCCACCCGCCCCAAATTGATGAGGGAGAGAGAGTAGAGCACTTGTGCGTCTTTCCTGCAGGAGGTGACACGGGCCATACCCTCGCTGGGTTGTCCTGAACTTGCTCTACTCTCTTGGGCTTTCGGTGCGCAGCGCATATGGACCATTGAGATATGACAGATTCGTCGGGCCCGAAATTTGTAGAACTTTTGGATTCATGTCACTCCACAAACATATCAATATCGAAATCCTCAAACAGATGCCATGACTGCTAGGAGCGCAGTGGCAGTGAGTCAGTTGGGTTTCGTGTTGTGGAAGCCACTACTAGGGTGCAGCTACTGTTGGTCTTTCCACGTTCATATAATACACAGTGCTCCAGCACGCAGCAATGCTGTGGCTCAAAAATCCATTGCTGTCTGAAAACTTTGCTGGTGCAGGGCTGAGTGGGTGATGGCACACAGGGACCTGTTGATACGAAATATGATCCATTGCGTTCCGAGACGAGCTTGCTCAGATGGTTTGCGAACGGCACGCAACCAGATCAAGTTTGAAGAACTCGTTTTCTACTTCGGAAGCTCAAGCTGATCTTTCGGATCGTTAGTGTCAAGGCCATGAAAAGCCACCGCTTGAAAGAACTTCGACCCAACGAGAAACCCTTTCGATAAGCTGCAGGGGGTTCCTGGTTTCTGCACTTGCTGGCAGGCAGTTTGGCACGATTGATTCGATTATGTCATCTATAGGCACAGCTGTCATCTCAATGTTGCGATGTGAATGCCGCATGCTATGCTTAATATCACACAGGAAAGTCTTTGAAAGTATCCCAATTGTATGCAATTGTTGTCAGAAAGGAGGGTATGGCCGCTATAGCCACAGAGTTGCAGCGAAGTCTACAATACAGCCTGCAAAGATGTAAACAATCCAGCATCAGAATCCTGCTCAGCTGGTGTACAATTGCCTTGCTATTGCCAGGAAGAGATGGAATTTGGAACAAAAACCTGAGTGACAAGTTGCAATAAGTTGCAAAATGTCGTTCGATTCTGTCGATTCGTGAGCCTTTTGGGATGCTACAGCTCTGAGACAGGGATCTTTTGGGCCAGGCTGCTTGGAAGATGTGTCCCAGCTGATGCGGGACTGGAAGGAGGTCAATGCCAAGGAAGCTGAAAGCTGGCCATCTTCGTGGTACCAGGGTGCATCAGTACAAGACGGTGTAAACCGCCACTTTGGATATCTTCGGATTACACAGTTCGGGTCTTCAAATTTAAGTCTGGGGAATGTTTGGAAATCACTGCTTTATTGACGTTATTGCACAACTTACAGAAGTTAAATATGTCATTCTCGAGCTTGCAGGAGGAATCAAAGGTGCTAGACCCCAAAGTGCCGTTGTCCATTGAGTTGGAACCTCTGTCTTGGCCAAAGCAGGGTCTCAGAAAAGCATAGAAAAGCCACAAATAACAGCTGATTTGTCTGTCAATCACTACTAAAAACTGAACACCCAGTTTGACAAACAAATTTGTAGCTGTGGATCGTCGGGTTCTACGGGTTCTAGTTGTAGATGTTGCAGTCCCGGCCAAGGCGAACGCTCTTGAGGTGGCTTCGCTCAGCTGTCATTTTGTCGTCTGATGCCCAAAGGTGGTGTGAGCGTTTGAGCATTGGTGTCTGTCTCCCAGTTTCAAATGTTGGTTTTGGGATGTTTTGGGATACATTTCTCAGTCATCGTCATTTCTTCAAAGGATTTTCTCTTGGGGTTCTTCAGGGTTCTTCCTTTGAAAAAGGACACATCCTTGGGACTAAGGACTAAGGAGCGTGTCTCTGGGCTTGCGTTCCGGTTGTTTTGAGGAGGATTTGCCTTGGCATTAGTGTCTCCACCGATCTCCCTAAGTCGCTTCAATCCCAATCAATTGCCTCCCGGTTTCGGTCTCGGTGGTAGTGCCTTGCACTTGTTTCTCACGGTGGTGGGGTTTGCTGTTTGCTGGCAGCGGTGGTATATTTCATGATTTTTCAATTTTTTCATGTGGTTCCAAGATTTCATGTGCCTCCCAGGTTCTGAGAAGATGCCGTCCTTTGTTGGCGGTGGTGTTTTTTATTTTTGTGTGTTTCTCAAACTTCTTTTCATTTATATATCTCCCAATTCGGTGGCGGTGTTCGCCCTTTCGTGGTGGTGGTTTATTTTCATTTGTCTTCCGGACTCCTTAAGGGAGTGGCGTGCTGGGGGGGACCGTACTGTAGCCGGCCTTTTTTTCCCGTCATGCTTGCAGCGCTGGTCCAAACATGTCCGAATGATCAAATTGATTACTGATTACTGATTACTGTATACTTTCCACACATGTGTTTTTGACATGACTTGTTGCAGTTTCATCAGCTGCATTTGGGGTTTACGGGTTCAATTTATAGGGCACAGCAAAAGCAACCAGAAACTCCCAACAACAAAGTGATGATGCAGCCGTTGCCACAACTGAACTGCTGGATTTGCATGGATTTGCATATCTGACAATATCTGAAACCAACTGCAGGTCTTTGAGCATCTTCCTACTCCATTTGGGTGACAAGGCCTTCTGCAAATTGGAGCTATGCCACAGCTGGAAGCGAATGTTATCGGTGCTGGGAGGCCTCGAGGGTGAATGGCAGCCTTGTAGGAGTGGCCGCCTTGTGGGGGTGACCCAGTGCTGAGTTATCCTTGCAACGCGGCAACGATCCTTGAATTGACCTCTCTTTGATTCTTTTAGGAGGACTGTTTGGAGGACTAACGATTTAACATGATTTAACTGGTTCATCTATGTTTATCTTCGGTTTTAGTTTGAAGGACTGGACTTGTGATGAGGATGATGGTCACTGTGCCCATCTTCAAGTTTCTCCGCTGCTCGCTGGATGTCAGCAAGGCCCAGCCCGCAAGGCAAAAGAGCATCACCGTGTCATAATTCGTAAGACAATGCTAACAGAAAGTTAGTATTTTCTTTGTTTCTTCTCACCCCAAAGAGGTTGTGGCTCTTGAGAGAGAGAGTGTCGCGCCCTTCTTGGCCCTGGCTGGAGGCTAAAGCAGTGCAGCCCATGACGGATCGAGGCCTTGTTCAGGCCTCCGACTCCTCGGGTTACGAGACAATTTTGTTACTCCCGGCATCTCTCCACTGCTATTGGCATCCCTATACTTTCACCATCTGTCACCTTTTCAAGGTTAACCTTTGGTACTTTAAACATCACCTAATTGGTGAGCTAAGACATCGTAAAACAATGCAAAACAGCACTTCTGGATACTTTTCGAGGTGTTCAACATCAACTTTTTGATCCCCAGTTCCCCAACGCCAGGCCGTTAGTTTCATCTTGGCCGGTGTTTTGTCCACGGTGCTGTTAGTGAGCGTCGTCCTGGGCAAGTAGACGCAGCGCGGTGCTGGATGTGAAATGATGTTAAATGATGTGAAATGGTGTTGGATGATGCTGGATGATGTTTTATGATACAGTTCGTTCTTGAATGTTAAGACAATGAATCTGGAGATGATACTTAATGACACTGGAAATGATATGAACAAAAGCCAGATGATGTGAAATGATGCTGGATGATGGCAGACGATGGCCGACGATGGCCGACGATGGCCGACGAAATGCTGGGTCAAATGTCGCAAGCTGGATTTTCCCAGATCCCCCATACAGGCCATACAGGTACATTTGATAACTTTGCCACCCACCCAAAGGGACAAGCCAATTTTGTTTGAAATTTGATGTTCCATTCATGTCTCTCTTGGCCGTATGCCAGAGAGCTATTGCCGATGAAGAAGCGCCTCCAAGTTTCGAACACTTTCTTGCCACGCGAGAAACGGACCAGGATGCGACCAAGTGTCTTACCTGGAACGACTGAAAGAGCTGAAGGATCTTTTGTCCCAAATCGGTTTGCTCTTGTGGGAAGGAGACTGCGGCAAGTTTCCTGACATTTGTTGCATTGCATCACGATCCTGGATGTTTTGCCATGCTTCCCCCTTTTTTCCTACAGCTGCCTTGACGGATGTCTGTTTCCCAGGTACCTTGGGCTTACGAAGTATCCCTGCAATGGAGGTGGAGTTGTGTTGCCTCTGGAGTCGGTCAAGCTGTTCTGAAGGATTTGCAAACAGCTTGGTTTTGGAGGCGCTGGCGGATGAAGCACTGCGCCGCAAGTGGCGCTTCCGAGCCAATGATTTGATTAAGGCCAGCCGAAAATATGCAACGGTTTGCTGTTGAATTTTGGTTGACGAGTTGACAACCCAAGTGTCATCAAGTAGTCAGTTTGCCACTTTTGCAGTGCTATCTCTGGTGATAGACAGCTTGTTCGTCGGCAAAGAGCGTGGGCACGTTTGCACTAACACGTGACCTGTGCAGTTGCTCTTCGGCTTTGTGGCTGTTGGCTTGAGGTGGGAATATGCAAGCAATTTGTTCATCTTTTCTTCACGACAAGTTGGAATTCAACTTCAACAATTGTTGAACCATTCCTAGCGTGGGTGAAAATTTGATGTCCAAGGCACAGGCCCTTGCTGGATGCAGTTGCAGATGCAATGGACTGGTCCATTCAGCAGTTTTCCCTACGAGGCGCGTTTCTGCAGCTGCAGTGGCCCTGCCAGCAGTGCCAGCAGCTTCAGTGAATACTTTGAAGATCTTTGAAGAGTTTTATATGGAATTGCAACTGGTTCAGGCCTGCTCCAAGCCGCCTGGTTCTTTGCAACGTTTCTTGGTGGGGGAATTCATGCGTGACACCAGACATGCTGGGACTTCTTGCAGAACCCTGGTTATCCCTGGTTCAGATCTTATATCTTTCGTTTGGATTTTTTTGGTTGCATTCTACGAAGCAAAGCTGGAAAGGCAGATGAAGCTTGAGCCAGAAGTTGCACCATGTTTGCCAGCAATTCCATGGCAGGTCCTCATTTCCCTAGTCACCTTCAAACTCTGTTGAAACAAAGCTTGATGCACCTCCACCGTTCGGAAATTCTGGGTGCAGCGAAGACCCTTAAACTGAGGCTGGCTAGCCCTCAGCAAAAGACAATGACTTCCATCGCATACGAGGCCAGACGGGAAGCCAACAGGCCAATTTGGGGGACATAGATTTGCGATGATCGGCGCTCAGATATGCGATGATATAGCGCGATGCTCGGGAAGAGGAACAACTTTGACATTTTGTTTGACAACGAGAATGGGTGAGGCTTTGTACCGAAGGAATTCCAACAAAATTACACCGGCAAGAGACCCCAAACAGTGTGGGGGGTAGGAAGTCAATGTATCAGATACAAGCAACAGTAGCTATGGAACAGTAACATATCAGGTTAGACATTATCGTATCTGCAGCAGCAGGAACTTGTTTTGGCACAAGAAGCAACGCTATATGCCTACTCATAAGGACCTCATACCAGAACCTCATACCAGAACCTCATACCAGAGAATTTCAAAAGATTGTCAAAGAAGGACCTATAACAGCAAAAATGCCACGCCCCAGAGAGTGTACCCTGATCTAACCCCGGCCTCTAACTCCTACCGTGAGAACCCCTCAGTGTGGACACACTGTTTGGGGAACCATAGACACATGGTCACATGCTTAGCTCGCACGGCAAGAATGATAGGTATGTTGCATTATGGAATCACGAGGCCTCGCAAGTTAAGCTAGAGTACAATCCTAGATCATCATCATCGTCATCAGCAGCAGCGGCCAGCATCAGGAAGCAGTGAAACGTCCAAGCGGTAGAAGCACACCAGTGTGCCACTTGACTCTGTAGCGAGAGGTTCCCCCAAGTCTGTATCAAAACAGTGAACCCCACTGCAGATTCTGGCGCAGCTGGACCGTTTGTCCGCGTCAGAGCTCGCAGGGGTCGGGTCACCTAGGAGTTCTGTCTGGGTGTGGGCGGTTCCCGTTTTGAGTCTTAATTGGGTCTGGGTACATGACAGCATGTAGCATTGTGTAGCCAAGAATGTGGACAACTTGAAGACAGCATTATGTACAGTGGACCATTGCCACTTTCATTCGTGCCATTTCCGATCCACGGGGCATAACATAGCACTCCACCTTGACAAGGTCGCTTGGTCTTTTGCAACACTCCGTTGGTAGCTCAGAGAGTAACAAATCGAAGATGCTAAGAAACGCCTACACATATTAATGTGATGATTTTATGATTATATAACTTTATTTTTGTTTATATGAAAATATGATCATTGCTTTTATACATGACATATACACATAATAGGGTACATGACAGATAAACATATGATGCGTGACACATAGTGTGAATATATATATATGGTAGATAATAGACGACAGATGACGGTATTTGGTATCGGTATATATGACACATGATCATATAGTGATATAGTTTATTACATCACAATACACTTGAATTCAGATAAATTAATTTAGAAATAAAACCAGACAATGAAATAAAGCCATTAAAACCACTGCGCAATAAAATTGCACTATTAAAAATAACACAAATGTCACACGATATGATTTATTTTTGTGTATCACAATATAATGCAATACAATTTTTAAAAATACATACTGTAAAATGATTATATATATATACAGGTATAACCAATGCGATGATTAGGATTACGCACATAGATATGCATGTGTATACGTATATGTATACCGTGATGTAGCACGGCCAAGACATGAACAAACAACCACTGTTTGAATAAATGCGTCCCCATTGAGTTGCTGCGCCATAGGTCTGCGACATGGAAGATTGATGCAGGGGATTGCCTCTGAGGCGGCTAGACAAAGGGTTTGAATGCCAGACATTTCCACATTTTTGGTGGAAAACTTGAGCAGAAAACATCAAATTGGGAATTCAAAGTTAATGTAATGTGCAGACTATGAAATGTGCAAGCATCGCAGCAAGCATTGGATCGCAGGTCTGAATATTGCATTCATAATCATAATGAGATTGCCGCACATGGTTGTGCCATCAACTTTGACTTCTGACAGGCAGGTTTTCATAGTAATTAACCCCATCAAACGTCATGAAATAGTCCAGGGTCACGGGGCTTTGACTTCTGACAACTCTTTCTTGCACGGAAACATACTTTGCTTCACAAATAAATTTCCTACAAACAATTTTTCCTTTCAAGATAGGTGAGCCCTCACACTTCAGTTCGCATAGGAATAATGTGCATGAAATCAACTTACAGGGTTTGCATTCCTGACTGTCGCCTCATGGCTACCGGCCTCCAGCATACAGTGCTTCTCTGCAGTGATGGTGATGCTGTGGCCTGTGGAAAGAATGACATGGGTCAATGTGTGACTTGGAGCATCAGGAACCGAGCCGAGAGAAATGCGGAGCGGTGGAGCGTTCTTTTGCTTCATGACATGTGTCACAACTTCCTAGGATATCCTGGACCTGACCTAGGAAATTCCGGAACTCCCAGATGCATACGAGGATGTCCCTGCAAGGTGGGGCAAGCGAGTTGCCAAAGCTTTGGGACCTTGGGACTTTATGATACTTTATGGCTATAGGTCAAAACGATCAAAGTGGATGGTTTTAAACTATATCAACATGACCAATTATGGTCAATTCTATGGGTCTGTTGAGTCTATTCGTGCATGTGCCCAATTCTTTCCCGTAGCCTGCCCCGTTCCCAAGATCCAGGCGCTACATCGGTGCATCCGCGGGCATCAGCCACACACTGTTGCTGCGAGATGACGGCCATGCAGTCCTTTGGCATCTGGTGAATCTGGAAGCAATGACGGAGGGGAAGATATCAGGGCCTGAAAGTCATGGATTAGAATCTGATTAGAATGACCACAACCTCGTTTTCCCATGTTTTCCCTATTTAACAGCGGCCATTTTGGGGGGCTACCGCTCATCAGACAAGCAGATTTTTTGAAGGGCAGTGAAGGGGAAGGGGGAAGGGGGAAGGGTAGAGAATCCCCCTGTAAAATCATGATGCCTTTGTCCTTTGGTGGCCATTTCTCCCACCTCGGCTCAGGTGGCCTTTGGTGGCTGCAGCGAAGGGCAGTGCGAGGCTGGATTTGATGGCGCACCCTCAAAGAACCGGTTGCCAGGATGTAGCGACTGAGCTCCACTTTGAACAAGACTTTCTTGCATCGGTGTTCCCACCCATCAAAGGTCGATTCAAGTCAGGAACTGGGATCCAAATCCAAACATATTTTCATATTCATCCTTCCATCAGTTGTGTTGAAGCTGTGTGGAGGACAGTCCATCACAAGCTTTGACCGGGACACTTGGTCATGCTTTGGCTTGATTTCAGTCCTGTGCAGGTGCCCGAATTGCCTGAGGGTTTGCGATATGTTCAAGTGGCAGCTGGCTTCGGCTTCTCGATCCTGATAAGGCCTGGGCCCAATCTTGCAGCAACATAGCAAGCAACAAATAGAATCTGGAAGGTGAAGGAACACTGAACATCAATGAACATCAATGAACATCAATGAACATCAATGAACATCAATGAACATCAATGAACATCAATGAACGATAATCTTCAAGAGATTCAAGTGTTCCATGTTGAAAACTTTCACTGCAGGGACGACGGAGAGGCGGTCGCCTTTGGGGACAACGCTGCTAAGCAGTGCAATGTGCCTCCACTTCCACCTGGACAGGGTCGCCCGGAAACGATGCTCAGATGTTTGTGTGTGAGAGGTCATGCGTTTCTATATGGAGAGGAGGTGATGGTGATGGTGATGGTGATATCGTTTCCGGGTTTCTGTAATTCGAACACCTTCTGTCATTTTTGTGACCACAGGTTATGTGGCAGCATCGGCCAGTCGCACGCATGCAGTGCTCCTGCGGGAAGATGGACATGCTGTTAGCTGGGGCCATGGACAAGCAGGCAGATGGTCCAAGCCTGTACAAGAGATGGTCCCGAGAATGTGGTTCAAGGGGGAATATTTTTGGGATGCTCCACAGGCTGCTGTAGCCATGAATCAAACTCACCAGGTGAATGTGATGTCCCTGAGCTTCCTGATGGAATGCGCTATGTAGACGTTGCAGCAGGCGGGGCTCAACAGTGAAACCTAAATTTGATGCATGCCCCGAAGGAGACAGCTTTGGAAGTGCCGATTCTCCAGGCATTGAAGTGTATATATACATGTTTACAGCACCGTAAACCCTCTAGTAAAGTTATGCCATGGAAAATCATGCAATCTTAATTTTTCATTGTGAGGTTTGTTTCCCAGGAGATGAACCCTGTTCCGATTTAATGCAGGTGGAAATCACAGCGTTCTAGTTCGCTCAGACGGTGCAGCACTGGCATTTGGTCACAACGGTGCTGGCCAGTGCGAGCTTCCGGACTTGCCAGAGGCCTGGCAAGCAAGGCTTCTGGAGCTGAAGTCGCATGAAGTCGCGACATATCTAGGAGATTCATGGGTTTGTCTGAAAATGTTGGGTATATTCCCAATGAAATAGCCATAAAAAATAGGGATAATGATCAGCAAAACCATTGGGTTTAGGGGTACACTATTTTCAGACACACCCTCATGGAGATTCACTAGTCATGACTGTCATGATTGTCATGACCCCCGGTGTCCCTGTGATGTGGGGGACTGTCAGGGTTGCCGGTATGTCGCTTGCGCCGCGGGTTGGACTCACACAGTGCTGCTTTGTGATGATGGTGAAGCGCTGGCCGTGGGTGGCAACGGCCGTGGACAGCGCCTTTGTCCCAAAGTTCTCTGTGTACAGACACACAGAAACATACATAGAAACATAGATGTAATTATGTGTATATATATTATATATACACATAACATAATCATACATACATATACCATATGATGTGGGTGACATCCTTTCCTGCTTTGGTTGCTTCCATGTGTAGCCAAATGAACCATCCAAGATGGGATAGAAAGACCCACAGACTCTATCCATCCACACGCATCTTCGAACAAGAGTACGTAGGATGGCGCCGTGTTCTCCAGATTGAAAGTTTTCGCAGCTGAAAGTAGCTCTGCAAGCTTGACATTTTGAAGCAAGGTGCGACGTCCCGCCATTGCCCAAAGGCACAAGTTATGTGAGTGTGGCAGCTGGCGGTGCTCACACCCTGTTCCTCAGCTCTGGTAATTTGGTGCTCACAACTGACACTTGAGAATCTTGAGATGCGGTGTCTGTATCGCAGACTGCAACTATTCTATTCCATTTTGATCCATTTTGTGCTCACGCTCTTTTCATTCGCTCTTCAGGTTGCTGCGCAGTGATGGCCTACCTGTGCTCTTCGGTGACAATAGGGTCGGGCTTAACGATGCTCTTTCTCTTGATATTGATTACCTGAAGCAGTTCCACTGTACTGGTAAAGACAAGTCAAGCCTTTTTTGTTTCTTAAGATTTGTATATGTCAGACTAGCCAGGCTGTGTGCAGTTCGCTTGGTCTCGAGATATGTTGAGCACATCTCGTTTCTGCCGTTTCTGCATTCCCTGTGCAGTGTGGCCAATGCTCCCCACCGGATTTGCATCCAACGGTGCATTGCGTGCCCGTCATAGATCCGCAGCCCATGGTGGTGATGACCCTCCTTGCTGAGGAGCCATCGATGACATGGTGACCTGGGCGGAGCTAAAGTATAGAAGACACACATATTTCAATATCGAGAATTCTGGACGAATTGAAAGGATCATCACATAGATAGGTACACAGATAGACAGATAGACAGATAGACAGATAGATAGACAGATAGACAGGTAGACAGATAGATAGACAGATAGACAGGTAGACAGATAGATAGACAGATAGACAGGTAGACAGGTAGACAGGTAGACAGACCGACCGCTAGACAGAAAGACTGATAGACAGAAAGACAGGTAAACAGGTAGCCAGACCGACCGCTAGACAGAAAGACTGATAGACAGAAAGACAGGTAGACAGGTAGTCAGACCGACCGCTAGACAGAAAGACTGATAGACAGAAAGACAGGTAGACAGGTAGTCAGACCGACCGCTAGACAGAAAGACTGATAGACAGGCGATAGACAGATAGACAGATAGACAGGTAGACAGGT
>Ga0126342_10001018_pt1 | contig 36560 bp, 28 predicted proteins | sample Cyp1metagenome_FD_92528 | JGI IMG/M metagenome (GOLD analysis project Ga0126342, IMG submission 92528) | Coral microbial communities from Lord Howe Island, Old Settlement Bay, Australia - Cyphastrea 1 metagenome | ecosystem: Host-associated > Invertebrates > Cnidaria > Coral ... | reverse complement strand
TAGGGGTTTGATTTTTTTCGTCCATTGGGGCTAATGCACTTCAGGCTACATTAACATTGAACTTTGGGGGCGAGGGGGTTGTACTGGATAGGAGGGGTTTGAATATTTCGTCCATCTACGGTAGGTATATCTATACCACTAGTGCCGCACAATGCGGTGGCGGAAGTTTCAAAAATAGGAAACCTATAGGAGAGGTTCGTTGTTGTGAATCACGGATGGCAGAGCGAATCCGCTGATGGACCGAAAGGTGGTTGGTTGCACTGGTTGCAGCGGTCACCTCACCACATAGCGTGAAATCTCCGCCCTGACCTCCTAACATCTCTGGTGAACATGTCTCTTGTATTGCGCCTGCCACGCAAAATGCATCTTTGCAGATCCTCTTCAAATGTCCCAGGCCTGCCAACGTTTTTGAAACTGTTACAAAACCCTCACATTTTGCTCACTTTTGGCAAGGTGCCGAATCCCTTGCGCATGCCATGCAAAACCACATCCTAACTTCCAAAAATGGTCCGACACTGTCAGGTTTTCACACTTTTCACTTCCAAATGTGCTTCGCGCCACAACGGCATGCAATTTTTCATCTCTCATTTGGCCAGCTGGCTCCGCACCCGCCGCTTTAGCGAGCCTCCTTTTCGACCCTTCGGAGCGGCAGATCATTGGAAAAAAACAGCGTTTCGCGACTTTTCTACCTTTTCGCGCATCTGCATCTTCTTTCTTCTGACTCTTTCTCTTCTTTGATCTTTTCTCTTCTTCTCTTCTTTTCTCTGACTCTTCCCACCTCTGCTATCCTCTGCTTTTCCATCTGTCCATATTGTCGGAAGTTTGACTTTAAACCAATTTCATAATCTTTTTGGGCATGGCCAAAATTTAGACCATGATGTAGTATAGGTTAACAACAATGGTGACGACTGGGGAATCCCCCATGAAATAAGAAACACCAATATTTATATATATATATATATATATATATATATCATGAACGTTGACTATCATCAACATAAACTATCATTAATCATGAACTGTCATGAGCTGTCATTAACTATCATGCTATCATTAATGTTAACTATCCCCAATTTATTGTTGCAACCCAACCTGGCCCCAAGATCCACATCCAAGGTGAACCCGTTCCGTTCCCTGCCGCTCTATGGTGACGACGTCTTGCGCCGCTTTGCGAAGCCGACAACAGGGGCAGCGCAGCCGCTGAGTGGCTCGGTGGGGAATTTATCGTGGGGTTCACAGCCAAAATGATGTATTTTTGAGCTGAACCTTTTGTGAGAAAAATGTTTCAATTCATAAATTACTTCAAATACCAGTTTAATGTTCATTTATGATATTTTTTTTTGTATTTCAAGAATTGTTAAAATGTTTTTCAAAGCAAAAAAACGTCTCCCGAAAACCATGAAGGTGGAATGGAACATGAAACCAACATAAACCTGGTTTGGGAATATGATATTTTGTGATATTTCGCTATCTGCCATGCGGTGCACCATATATATATATATATATTTTGCCCTAAGTTGATTATCTAAGTAGAACTGTTGATGGTTGGTGTTTTTGTTTAACCAACCTATGGAAGGCCACAGTGGATAGATAGATAGTATAGATATATAGATGGACGGATTGATTTTTGAGATGCACATGTCAATGCAATGCCAATATCGTATGTCAATATTTGTAGATACATATGTCGTTTCATGTATATATATATATATAGTTTTGAATCTATAATAATTAATCATATTTCCATGCATTTGTAAAACATCCAACATCCAAGGAAATAATTTACTATGTTTCTGAAAGCCCTGCTACAAACTAGAGAACTAAAACAACTATAGAACTTAGGATTCTTTTGGCAGTGTTTTGGGGTTTCATGATGAAACCATGAGACGTTTAGTCAGTTTAGTCCAAATGTGGGGGGAACAAAAACACAACCATGAACATTCAGATAACATACGCTATCCCTTCACTATCATTGATTCATGGTTTAAACTATATGGCAATTTTCCAACAAATGGGATGATGATCAACGCGCAACCAGATCTTGATGATCATGAGGAGGAGGAGGAGGAGGAGGGCATGCGACACTCAATGCATCGAATGTAAAGAACATGTACGGGACAACCCCCATGTTTCATCATGTGTCAAAATGTTTCATCATGTTTTATCATTTATCATGGGGAAAAACATGGTTTCCTGTACCGTCTGGTAATTTAACCACCTATCAGCTGGTGCAGGATTTCGCAACCCTCTATGGAAAATCACCATCTTTCATACAGGTCGATCAACTATTTCTATGAGCCATTTTCAATAGCCACGTTAAAAAATACCAGAGGGTATATCCCATTAATATCCCATTGAATCACTATAAAGTCCCATTATTTTTTTGTAAATCCCATTGAACCCCATTAAGTCCTGAAGAATTGGGAGAACCATGAAAAAAACCCACATGAACTAGTTCGTTATATCTACCATACACCATAGTTCATTCAGCCACTTTTTTTCGGCAACTGAACGCCTTCGCTCGACTGGGGGCCCCATCGACTGTAGATCTCCCTTTTTTCCCAATTTTCAACGCTGAGAACCCCACGTCTTCGGGATCGCGGCCAAAGCTCTGGAGGGGACGCTGGGCCGGCGATAAACCTTCGGCCTTGATTTAACAACCACGTAAGAATAACCAATAGATTAATAACGTTTAATAACCATCAATCATCACCATTAGTAACCACTAGTAACCATTAATAATCATTAATTGTTTCATCAATTGGTAATAACCACTATAGTAACCATTGATAACCATCAATGATATGCTGGTGATTTCAAACATGGCTGGATTATTTTCCATTTCATATATGGGATAATGAATCCTTCCCATTGACGAACTCCATCATTTTTCAAGATGGTTAAGTCACCACCAACCATTTAAATTTAACTCGTGAAAATGGTGATTTCCTGGAATATAGTATTGATTTCATGGGATACAGATAGATTAAATATCCATTAATGGGATTAAATATACTATAGATTTTAATGGGATGTAGGACTGATTTAATGGGATAGACGGGTGTGTCTGAAAATTGGATATATACCCCAAAATAATCCTGTGAAATGGGAAAATGATCATAATCCACTGGATTTTGAGGTACTGGTGGTACCTTATTTCAGACAAAACCACTTAGTGAACCTCAGTTTGGTTGGAATTGTTTTTTCTCCAGAGGTTAGGAATTTGGTATTTGTGCAGGTAAATATGATTTACACTTGCCATCGTTGTCCATATATATATATATATATTATTTTGGACCTTCTTGGTAAACCATCGTGCCAATTGGACATCACACATTTACATTTACTTCTGAACATTGGAATTTCCTCGTGTCAGGTTAAAGACCAGAGGGTACCAGAAATAAATTGTTGAGTCATTTTGGGTACAGATGAACACCTGGATATTGTATTTCAATTGGGGTTCATAGCATTTGAACCTTTCAATATGTTGGTTCATACATTCAGGAGATCCTTACAACATGGCAGTAGAGAACGATGATCCCAAGGGACTTCCGCAAGATCACCCGGGCTTTGTAAATTCGAAGGTCCCTTTTAAATAAATAAATAAAACAGCTGAACACACCTGGGATATGTGCCCGAAAAAATTGATTGCATTTCACATCAATTCACAGTTCCATTAAAAAAAATCTGTTTACAAAAGTTGGACAGCCATTTGAATCTCCATTTCTACATTCGACTACAAGGTGGTGCCCCATAGTTAGCTAAGTTGGTTTATAAGTCCAATAACTAGGGTTTATGGGGGTTATATCTATAGTTAATGGGGATTATAAACCAACAAACATCACTGGGGGGGCACCACCTTGTAGGAATTTTGGGGAAATCTCCACGAGGATCCGAGAGCGTTACGCCTCCCAGACGGTGCTCATCAGTGGGGAGAGCGGTGCGGGGAAGATGCTTGGAGCGGGAACGCCGGAAATGGTGACTGGTGGCTCCATGTCGCGGTTTGTTTATGTTGATGTTCATTTCCCAAGAATCATGGGGGATATCATGGGGTTAACCATGGTTAATCCATGATTTAGTGCCCATAGGATCCATGTATGCTATATATGGTAACATGGATCCCATCAATATACCCCCTTTATGTTAGCATATATACCAGCACCATGGATCCGTCATGGGTTTGGGATAGTTCACTCTAATTCACTTCTGCGAACTTTTGGCATGGCACGCCCAACGAAGAGCCCTGGATTTTGACTTGTGCAACATCTTGTATGAATATCATCTACTTGTTCGATTATCTTCACCGACAAGCTGCGCACCTTCTGCGCTGGGCTAGAGCAAACCAGACCTCACCACGATCGAAGTATTCACCTTCTCCCACGTCCAGCTACGAGCCCCAACAAACGCAATGCGGATTGTGAGCCCAAAGGCACTCCGAAGCCCGCACCCAAAGCCAAGGCTGGACTAAAGAGCGCCATTTCTTTCAATCTTCTGTTTGGTCAATGCCAAAAATTATTGGAGTGGTGTATTTGATATAAATAATACGCCAGATAATTAAGTTATGTTTTTAAGTGATGATCCATTTTGGTGAACATGAATCCATCCACTGTTGGTAATTTTCCTATTTGTCAAGATCCCCATGTCGCTGGCTATATTCTCCCAGCAGACATTCCAGCCGCTGATTCATGCTCATTTTCCCCATTAAGATGGCTATTCGGATGATATACGGATATACCCCATTCTCAGACACATTGTATAAATGTCATATTAATATGGCCATGGATGGTTGGTAAACATCCTCAAAAATTGCTGCTAGCAATCTATCCCCATTTTAAACACACCCGTTATTGTCCCGTTAACATCGTATTGTCATAGTGTACATTATACATTCCATTGTATACTCCCATCATATCCTCATGATGTTGCCGTAAAACCCTGGTTGTGGGATGGTGAAAAACCGCCAGTTTGTTTGTACCATTGTTGATGGGTCCCGTCTACAGTTTGAAGATGGTATTCACCATGAAATTTCATCATCCAGAGATTTTCCACCACACAACTCGGCAGTTTTTTTGGTACAGTTTTTACTATTTGGTGATGAGTTAACCACTTTATTTACCCTGGTTGGTGGTGACTGGAACATGTTTTATGACTTTCCATATACTGGGAATATCATCATCCCAACTGGCGAACTCATATTTTTCAGAGGGGTAGGTATACCAGCAACCAGTACCAGTTTAGAAAACAAAACTCTTCCGGGTCTCTGACGTCTGACCCAAGGACTGAGACAACGAAATTTGTGATGCAATTCCTGGCTTTGACCAGCGCCACCAGCGCAGGCTAAGATTCGACGATTCGTTTGTGTTGGACGTATATAGAATCTATAGACGACATATGTAGACAGTAGTGGTCACATGTGATCACCAATTTCAATTGAATATCTGGAAGTGGATTTACATGGGAAACTTACCCGGCCTGGTAAACTATATAACAGTTTGCTATTGAAAATCGCCATTTATTAGTGGATTTACCCATTAAAAATAGTGATTTTCCATAGCTATGTTAGTTTACCAGAGGGTACATGTATTCTGCAGTGTTCCAGTCAAAAATGATCAGATCTCCGATGGAGGTGCCGGAGACTCATGCTGCATGTCGCGACGGATGTGAGATCTACATATCATATCTTGTCGCTTGAATACAGACACTCTAGTTTGTGGTTTCACGTTTTCATGCATGTATACGTATATATATATATATCTGTATACACCATATTTAATTGTACAAGTACTATTTACATTCATGATTTCATTATCTCAGTCATATTTCTATCAATCAATTATTCAATATAACTACATATATATCTATATATCCATCTACATCATTCTATCAATATATATATATATATATATATATCGATCTACATCATTGATCTATGTCGATATGTTTACTACCGCAGGAAATGAAGATGTGACGTCGAGCACGTCGAGCCACCGGACACACCGAGCACCCGCGAAGCTGTCGCTCGTGGAGCGGCAAGTGCTGGGTTTCTGGGATGGAAAAATGCAATGGGTTGAAGGCTGAACTGGATATCAGCATCATATGTGTATTTATATATATATATATACGCGTGTAACATCATATTTACATATGCATATGTGAATGTATATATAGTTATATTTACATACATACATACATACATACATACATACATACTTACATACATACGTGCATACATGCGTATCTATGTATTTACATATGTATATATATATGATATATCAGTCATATAATACGATATAATATATCATAAAGCATAGATGTATCAGCATCGTAGTATTGCTGAACCACCACTGAACCTCCGCTATGTAGAAATGTATCAGCATCATATAAATTCATACATATATATATATATATATTCAGTACTTTTTATTTCTACAACACAAACCATGCACATCCCATTGAAGACTTGTTTTGTTTATACATAATTATCCGTTAGCCAATCGTGTTTTTGTCTCCACTAGAAAACCAACTTCTCTCTTGACCATGCTTGGATCCATGTTTGGGATACTATTCTTTGTTTACAAGTACATGAATATATGTAAATGATATATATATATATATACATATATATACGTATATATATATACATATATATATATATACATATATACATATATATATGAGTTTAGTCTGCTCTTGGGGTAATCCTTTCATCCCTTAACATTGCTATCATGAGAAAATATACAATTCACCTTCAAATCTATTTGATCAGGATCGCCAGAATCCACTGGACATTCTGTGGGCGCTGACTTGGGGGTGGTGTATGGCATTGGGTTTACCAACATTCACTGTGTATATATATAATATATATATAATATATATATCATTAAACTATCAACATATACTATCATCAATGGTACCCTAAGATGTATTTTCCCCCTTCATGACATTTCATGACCGATCGGCAAGGCTCGAACCCTCTCCTGGAAGCCTTTGGCAACGCGCAAACCTTGCGGAATGACAACTCCTCACGTCCCTGGGTCGCTGATAATCCGGCCCAAGCGAAGTGTGCAAGAATCCGAGCTGGGCGTTTCAAGAATAGGTGGATACATCTCTTATAAGTACATATACAGTATAATGCATGCATGTTACATATATATAAGATTATATAAGCATGTAAATATGGTTAGCAAGTTATGTATGATTTGATTTCGTTCGAGTTGATCCCAGCACTAGTAGCTAAGAACTTCTGGGATGAATCATCCAATTGCTTACCCTCCAGTAAATCAACATAGCTATGGCAAAAGTGCACAATTACTGGTTGGTGGTTTGGAACATGTTTTTTATTGTTCCATACATTGGGAATAATACAGTAATCCTAACTAATGAACTCAGATTTTTCAGAGGGGTTGGTTGAAACCAGCAACCAGATATATTATAAATCATCATTAACCATATATTAACCAGATATATAACCACATATTAACCATTATTGTCCATATATTAACCATATATTAAGTTGGATGATTTACCCATGAAAAGTCGGTATGTTTAAATCATCCATCGATGTTTGAACCAACGTATCGTTGCGGGGTGCCTCCGGGTAGCTCGGGGAATCCGAGACAGGCGATTTTCTCTGCTCAAAGCCAAAGAAAGTGTTTCGGATCAATCTAGAAAATCAATCTAGAAACCATTCTTGGGTTTTCTAGATTAAACGATTAAGCTATAGAAAATTAATCTAGAAACCATTCTCTGCTCTACTCTGAAAAAAACATCTATGTGTTTCCATGACCCCCAAATGGTAATACGTGCCAGGCATCGAATTGATCACTGGTTGGACGCCCCACTGACTAAGTCTGGGGATCAGCTCCATTCAGCGCCTTGAAGCCCAGAATGTTTACCCTATGGTTATGACTAACATAGCCATGGTATAGATGGCCCTAATCGAAATAGATGGTTTACCGTTCTTAAAACTGGTGTTGATTTTCCATGGCGAACTGTTAAATAGCCAGATTTCCACAATTCTTGGGCTGAAAAATCGGATCAATGATTTTGTTGGGGAATATTTTGTTGATTGGTCAACCCCTGCTAAGTTCTAACCTCACTATGACCTCACTCTGACAGCATGAATTTGATGGTCGGGGCCATGCCACCGGTTCAATCGAGAGTTTGATGATCAACAAGTGATCTGGTTGGTGGTTTGGAACATGATTTTTTTCCATATATTTGGAATAGTAATCCCAACTGACTTTCATATTTTTCAGAGGGGTAGGTCAACCACCAACCAGTGATTGTTGGACTACCTCATGTTTTTTTTACAAACCCAACATGGATATATTTCAGCACAAACTCTGCACCGTTTCTCCAGCCATCAAAAAGGGCATCGCCCATTCACGCTTCGAGGCTTCGGTAAATACATCGAGTTGCAATTCGCCAAACCCACGCAGTTGGGCGACGATGTGCCAACGCCCCGCATGGTGGGAGCACGCTACTTGGCTGACCTGCAAGGCGACCCAGCGGGTGTTTAAGATATGTGTTTGTTTTTGTTTTTTTTGTAGGGAAGGAGACAATACAATATTGCATATTATTGTATATATATACATGTAGATATTAATATATTACACAAACATGATATACAATGTAATTATTATAATATATAGATATACATATGTTCGCATATTTTTGGAGATTGTGTTTGTATAATATATATTGATATGTATATAATTATTCATGATAGGATACAGCATGTTGGTGACGGAATGTGGCTGGGCATGATTAAAGTCACTATTGAACTGAATTATTACGCTACCAGCCCATTCGATGTAAGATGTCCATTCCATGTTGAAAAAACGGCAGTTAGCAGCTCTAGCACTTAGATTGGTGATGGACCCATGAAGCGTCTTGGAGGTCTTGGAGGTCTTGGAGGTGAACAACTCATGGGGGCTGGATCTCATGCCATGACTGGTTGGTGGTTTGGAACATTTGGATTATTTTTCCATATAGAACTCATATTTTTCAGAGGGGTAGGTTGAAACCACCAACCAGATGAGGTATCCACACCTATCTGTTGGAAAAGGTCCGCGTGATCCGACAACAGGAGGCCGGGGCCTCTTCCGGTGGCGTTCTGATGAATCCCTTTCCCCCGAAGACACCTGGAGTACCCTCCGGTAGTTTAAGATAGCTATTGAAAATCACCATTTTTAATCAGTAAACCATCTATAAATGGGCCATTTTCCATAGCTGCTATAGCTATGTTAGTTTACCAGAGGGTAGTTTTTTTTGTATTAGAGGGAAATTAGTAGGATGAGAAGCCAAACATCTAACTAAAATATTGCCAGAAAAGGGATTCTGAAGCGTTCTCCTAAAATGAATTTCAAAACCGTAAAAACACGAAACTGAAATTGGATAGAATTGGATAAAATTGGTGATTTCAATATCGATCAATCAAATTCCCTACTAGAATCGAATTGCCAAAGATTGGATTTCGAAGCTGTCCCCTAGTATTAAATTGAAAACCTTCATAAAGAAAACTATTTTTTTATTTCAATATCATGATCAAATTCCCTTTTAAAGTCTAATTAAAATGTTGCCAAAAATATCCAAAAATTGGGTTTCGCGGCTTTCCCCTACCTTTAAATTCAAAACCTTAATTTTTAACAATATAATTTTCGATTTTACAAGACGACCTGAATAAAAAACACCCCCGGTCAGCCAGTTTTTCTTATTAGATGATGACACCCTCAAATTTATAAATTTGATCAATTGAAATCAAATGACCCGCTTCCAATGTTTGCGCCACGGCCCATGCCACACCCCACGGCCACCCTCCGAACCAAGAGTTCAGTCTCTAGTGTTAACGTTTCCATGTTGCTTCAATTCTTTCAATAAATACTTACAGATGTTTGTTGCAGTCAATTGCACCATGCCTGTGTAATGAGAATTTGTTTGTGAACGTACCACCTACTCCTACTCGCAAAGCTATTTCAAGATGTGTTCATCTCACCATTTGTGAATTGCTTGTGTTATGGGTGTCACATTCTCTCCTCACTTGTTGGTTTCACCCTTACTCGGAAAATCATTCTGCGATTGTCACAATTAGCGTTGAATAGGTTCACGTTTTGATGCTGAAACCCTGTTCAATGAAATGCCTGGTTCAATAAACAATGCTTCATTGAATTGGCTTCGCGACTTGGCGCGTCGCCGGTCAGTTTCTTTTCTCCCCCAATGAACCCCCATCCCCATCCATCCCCATCCATCCCCATCCATCCCCATCCATCCCCATCCATCCCCATCCTTGATACTTGACTTCCCACGTTCAATGCAACGGTCTCAGGGCGAGCGCGGCTTCCACATCTTCTACCAAGCCCTCAGCGGCGCCAACGGCGACAGTCACAGTGTCACCACGGACGCAGAGGAGGAGCTGGAAGGATTCAAAGGATACACCTTGGAAACTTGGAGAATTGGAGGGATAAATACATATACATACCTTGGTTGGAAAGCTTAAAAGCAACATAATGTTGGCTGCCTAATAATAAAACCCCTCCCCCTAATTTTTTTGAAATGTTCCTTTTTTTTAGGGGGTGGTCAGCATTCCAATAGTAAATTCCTGGAACCCTATTCTGGATACTATACCATGCCCTCTGGACAAGGTCAGAACATGAGTTTTTTGGTAATATTAAATTTAAATTAAGCTAATTGACTTTGAGTATTGGAGCTGGCATTGATTTGGATGGGCTTGTTTACTGCTAGAATGGCGATTTGGGTCCATGGTTTTTTGTCTGCTGGAAAGTCATGGTTTATCTTGTTCTGAGTCATCTTGATAGAGGACGTTGTGGACGGTTTGGGTTTGGATTGGTAACGGCAATGTCTGCGGTGAATTTCAGCTACAATCCTGCGAAAACACCTTGGTTTTGCCCGAAAAGGTTGGTTTGGGGTTGAAAACCAACGACAAAGTGAGGGTTTGACCAGAACAAAAGCGGTTTGAAGCAGCATCAATTGGCAAGATTAGCCAAGACTTAAATGGGACGGTCCACGGGGCAAACGGACATGTTGAAACTGGAAGAAATCCTTGATGCACTGTGGATGGTTGCGAAATCCGGCACCAGTTGATAGGTGATTTATCCTGTGATAAGCCCATGATTATCCCAATTGTCCCACTATTTACAGCGTTTCATAAAGGCCAAGAGTTCCCCTGCCTGGTGCAGGATTTCGCAACCATCCACAGTAGGAAACCCTCCACACCTTGGATACCCTGAGAGTCCAGCAGGTCCAGCAGGTCCTGGAGAGGTTTGTGAAAGAAACATGGGATTTCCCATAAAAATGGCAAGTGAACCCTGGAGTAAACATGTAAAAAGTATGGACAAGCAATCATTTCTCCGGGAAATCAGCTATGAAACAATTCAACTAATCATTCAAGTCTCCAAAATTTGGATATGTTTTGCCATGTTTTCCCAAAAGTGACAAAACATCCCAAATCTGTGAGTCCATGTTGGTGTCTCATCTCCCCATTCTGCTGCCCAGAAGGGTTGCCACGCAACGGCCGTATCTAAGGACTCCTTCAGATACTTGAACAAGCAGGCTGGCCGTGGATTGTCCTGAACAGTTTAGATGTGTTTCTTGTTTAGTACGTGTATTGATAGTTGTTTTTGAATCAAGATGCCATACTACATCATCCTGAATCGTACTACTCGTAGCAATATCTAAAAATTGGTGAATTCATTAGAGTTTTCCTATCGGCCCTATCCTATGTTCTTTGCTTACGGTTAATGCTACGGAATGTGAGATCTCTGCACCAAAGCAGTGAAAACCAAATGGATTTTGTCATGAGACTTGATTAGACCATATGGATTTTGTCATGGGACTTGATTAGATTAGACCATATATATATATATATATTATATACAGTTTCTGAAGTTTGCAGGGTGTTGTTTTGTGTTTTGCAGTAGTGTATGGTTATGATATGTGAAATAAAGGCTTGATACCAAAGAAAAATCGCAGTGATTCGTGGCTTGGAATATGAGACAGTAATTCCCAGTGACGAACATGTATGTTTCATGGGCATTGAAACCACCAATCAGATTTACTGGTTGGTGGTTTCACAAACATGTTTAATTTTCCAAAATATATGGGATAATCCTTCCTATTGACTATTTTTTTTCAGAGGGGTTGAAACCACCAAACATATTAGATCAACCATGATATCCTCTTGGTTCCCACCCATTACATCCGATTACATCCCAATTGTCGCCCCATTGAAGCTGGTACCAAACACGGGTTTGTCGGTTCACCAAATTCCAGTGGGTTATGACATGTTTCCCTGTTAAAGGGCCAGAATTTTGGTTACACTTCATCATTTTCAGACAAAGCCTAATATCATATATCAAGTTGACTATTATATATATATACATATGTAGGTACCAGTATAGTTCAATAGCCGTTGAATCGGGATAACATGTTTAATGTCTCATTTTGAACATCCAATAAATCTAATGAGATCAGGAATGAGCTTAAATGGTCCTGGGTCAAAACCCTGGTACCCTAGGTACCCTAGGTACCCTAAAACAGATGGTTAATGGTTACCCTCTGGTAAACTAGCATAACTATGGAAAATCACCATGTTCAATGGGTAAATCCACTATTTCTATGGTCATTTTCAATAGCAAACTGTTAGTTTGCCAGAGGGTATTCCCCCAAATATCTATGGAGATGTCATAGGTTTTGACCCCAAATCATGACATCCAGGAGATGGACAACGAAGTGGAACAGTTCGAAGCCACCCTGGCTGCCATGGACGCGGTAGGCGGGGAAAATGGGTCTGGGTCAAAATTGGGTACTCCAATGGCATTGGATGGATACCCTCTGGTAAACTAACATAGCTATGGAAAGATCCACCATTTTATTGGGAAAATCCACTATTAATGGCCATTTTCAATAGCTACGTTAAATTACCAGAGGGTAACTCACATTCATTCTAAAAAAGCTAAAATCTGTGGCCCTTGGGGTCTGGAAGAACTTGACCTACACCCATGTCCGTATTTATTAAATAGTGGTTAAATTGTCATCATTATTTGGGGATGTCAGAATTATTGATTCTTATCATTGTTTAACTTTCTGGTGCTTAGCAGGGAATGAGGCAATCATCCACAATAACCATCAATCATATTCAATAATCATCCCATTCCCATCCATTCCCATCCATTCCCATCCATTCCCATCCATTCCCATCCATTCCCATCCATTCCCATCCATTCCCATCCATTCCCATCCATTCCCATCCATTCCCTACGTCAAACGCACCAGTAAGACTATCACCTTTAACCAATGACCCGGGCAATGACCCGGGCGACTCAATAAACCATATATTTGGAACATGTTTTTCTATATATTTGGAATGTCATCACCCCAACTGACTTTCACTCCATCATTTTTCAGAGGGGTAGGGCTCAACCACCAACCAGATCATATTGATTACATATATATATATATAATACCAATCATAACTATGGAAAATCACCATTGTTTAATGGGTAAATCAACTATGTTAATCAACTACCCTATGGTAAATAAACATAGACCCTGAAAATCACCAGTTTTTAATGGAAACTAGTCTTCCAAGCCCTATCTGGCAGGGTCTATGTTAATTTACCAGAGGGTAAGTAGGGCCGGCCTTCAGGCCACCAGCAGAGTTGACGTCGCCGCCAGGTCTCTCCAAGACCGAGATCCGCAAGATCTTCCGAGTCACCTGCAGCCGGGGAGACCGGGGAAACCGGGGAGACCGGAGACCATGACAGTCCTAGGGGTCCCCCCCAAAAAAAAGATGGAAAAGCCATGAGAAAATGGGAAAACATAGGAAAAGCCATAGGAAAATGGAAGTATCAATCTAGTGGGATACCCACTGGTAATGACTAACATAGCTATTGAACATGGCCCAGTCGAAATAGTTGATTTTCCCATTAAAAATGGTGGATCTTTCCATAGTTATGTAAACGTTTACCAGAGGGTAACATCAAGATGTTGCTGAGTATGTGTTCTTTAATATCGTTTGTGGGACCTTGATCATGTGGTAAACCCGATACTCAACAATCTTCAAAATCACCATAAATGGGTTCTATATATATAAACCATCCCCAAAAGGTAGGTTTTTGACATTGGGTTGCCCACGTTAAATGTACTAAAAGCATCTAAAAGCACGTGATAGTCTCCAGTGAAAGTACGACTCTGCCAAATGAGGGCTTGGAAGATTTGTGTTCACTATATTGATTTACTGGAGGGTAGATCAGAACTCATCACCATCTATCATTATCATTATTAACCGTTATAGACTTCCAGTTATTATCCGTGAGTATTACATACATATACAATTATATATATATATATATATATATTACATATATATATATATCAAATATCCATGAATTTAACTGGAGGCTACTCGTTCATTTGGCACATCACCGTCGGAAAAAAAAAAAAGAACGCCCGTTCGTGGCCACGAGGTGCTTGCAGCAGTTCTGCACTTGGGCAATGTGACCTTTCAGGATCGGCTTCCGCGGGAATGGAGATGACTGGGTCTGAACATGCCACCATTATCCACCATTGTTGATGATGTTGATGGTTAAATCCTACCGTAATATCATATTGTTTCTTATACCCTCTGGTTATGACTACGTAGCCATGGTTTTTCGATGGCCTAGAAATAGATGGCTTACCGTTCTTACAAATGGTGGATCTTTCCATGGCTATGTTAAATAACCAGATGGTATATCCCATGAACATCTCATGAAATATCACCATAATTCTATCACCATATGGAATGAATTATACCACCATATCTGGGTAAATTTCATCACGACCTCACTGTTCTCCCGAAGCCTGGAATCATGATTAGATTGCAGGGAATCCCAAAATGGCCCAACATGTCGGGTTAGTGAATGCTTTTAATTTGACCAGACCATATGGAGGGTTCCTAAGTCATAGGGATTTTATACAAATCATCCAAGTCATTAGGTCCTAGGTCATTTTAGTATTGAAAGCCATGGTTTTGGGGTACCCCCATTCTAGGAAACCCCCATATACCACGACCACCATATACCAGCATATACCACCAATATGCCAGCAATTGGATCAATTGTACCAATTGGCTTTCAAACAATAAGCAAAATGACGATTGACTCCGATGGATTGTCCAATTTGATGAAATGTGATGGTAATTAGCTCATTTTCAGACAAACCTATTGGGTGATTTCTTGTTGATATGACTTGATGGATCGACAGAACGTAGAGAGACCATATCACAAATCCGCAGTGATCTGTGCCCAGAAATGTGTCAGCGGAACTGAAAGACTCAAAGTCATCGACGATTGAGGCCAGCTTCCTTTTCCGCTTCCTGAATCAGACCAATGTCGGCAGAGTTTTTTCTTCGATTTTCAGCGACTTAGAATACTGCATTGGACTGACTGTGTTCATACCATGCCAAGGACTAAGGAGTTACTTCACACACCCTAACTATCCCATAAAACAATATATAGCTCTGGAAAATCATCATTTCAAAAAAGCTAAAATCATGAATCATAAATCATCAATATACCATGTTTATCAATTTTCCATGGCTATGTTACATAATTTTACATGCTGTTACACAACCTGAGGGGTAGAGATCGATAACTCTCCGGGATACCAGGACGAAGGCGAGAGCTCCAAGGTGGAGAACGGAGGTGCCTTTTGGGCCCCCGGGACCCCCTTTTGGGCGCAGTTTGATGATCATGAAATGACTGGGATCGTGACGCCGTGACGCCACCCATGGAATTTTGTGGAATTTGTTTTGGTACCTTATGGTTTTTAGATAAACCCAGGTGTTTTGTGTCCAGAACTGGGGATTTAAACCCAGGTTCAACCAAAAATGAAGGTAAAAAACAACTTAAAAATGGATGTACGATGGAATATGACTCGACCAATATGACAGAGCGTGGACAATGAGCAGAGGGGCAGAGGCGAAAGACACCATTGCTGCAAGAACTTCCGTGGAGCAAGGCAATCCTTCAGTTACCTTGTGTTTTGTGCTTCTCCCCACCATTTATATAAGCTTCTAGTTCAATCTCTATTGATCTTAAGGTTTTAAAGCCCATATTTTTCTTGACTCAAAACCTATGGTTTCCTATGGTTTTCTTGCTTCCACCAGCTATTTTCCGCTCCAAGAGCTGCCAGGCACCAGTTGCAGCTGCGACCTGCTGGGCGTCTCTCTGGATTCGCTCAGCACAGCGTTGACCAGTCGCACCCTGCGAACGCCCGTGCCGCGGCTGACGCTGCGGACGCTGCGGAACAGCACATGGTTTTGAGATGTGTGTTGACAATGTGGCTATGAATCAATACCTATTAATACCATTTTTAATGGGATGAACATCCATAAATCCCAGCTATTTTGATGTGAACTACAGGGGTACAAGGTTCTGACACACTGCCATGTGATCGGGTGTATAGTGTTATTGTTTGCTTTAAACCATTCAAAAAATATAGGGATATCTAATGTTCACCCATATAGCCATATGTTAATTGGTTACCCCGTTACCCGTTGGTCATTGAACACAGCGATTGAACATCGACGTTTGTTTTTTTGTTTCGGTGAATCATCGAACTTATGGGCCGTGTTTTCTGCACGGGATAAGACAAGGGTCAACAGTCCCCATTGTCAACTGGTTCATGCACAAAACCTGGTTGGTGGTTTGGAACATTTTTTATTTTTCCATAGATTGGGAAGTTCATCATCCCAACTGACGAATTCCATCATTTTTCAGAGGGGTGGGTCAACCACCAACCAAGAAGCTTGTTGACCATTGTTCTGAATGGTGGATTGTTGACCAAGAAAAAATGGATCTGGGGAGAGGTTGACAAGAGCTTTGGATTGAAGCAGCAAGATGTCTATCTGAATATCAGTGGATCAATGGATCAATCCCAAATTTCTATAACTTTCTTGGTGATGGTAAAATGGATCATGTTCCCCCAAAACAATCTAGGACATGACGGACATGGGGGGTTGATCCATCGATCTATCCCCCTTTTGGTCGAGAAAAATCCGAAGCAAATGGTGGCATTGAAGCAAGGAAACATGATTTAGCAACGGCGGTTGAACCGGTAAAGAATGTGGAAATGGTAGTGGGATCCAACAGAATTTATGTACTTGAAATGGAGATATTTTTCCTTTTCCATCCTGTTTCCAATGGCTGGTTGAGTATTAGACTTATATACTAGAGCGGTATCTCCCTAATGTGAAAATGGCAAACTAGAAACCAGACCCCTGCTGTTTCCAAAAGGACGTGGTTGATTTGATTCACGGTTCGACGAGAAAAAACATTTGGGAATTCTAAGACCATAAACTTATAGGAATTTAGATGGATATTGTAGCAACGATTCAGTATGGCAATAAAGACGATACATGGCTGGAGACTTTATCGTGACCTCAAACAACTCAAGTGTTGGATATTCATGAACTTATGAAGTTCCTGGTCTTAATTCAGTTTGGTAATCAATCAAATCACATGTTATTTTTTCTGATCTATAAGTTGTGTTGTGATCTGTCAGGACTCAACGGCAACAATGATACAAGTCAACACGTGGGATAATCATAAACTTGGTGGTTCATATAATATATATATATAAATATTATATAATATGTACTGAAAGCCGAAGTTATTACTCAGTAACTCCCTATCTTCAGCCGGTTGTATGGCTGTGTAGCAAAACTGGAGAACGGACCCCCTCTGCGAAATCCCGAGCAGAAAACATATCCAGTCAACTTCTCAAGCATCTCAACTTGAGCTGTTGCCCACTTTGTTTCCTAGTTTGAGCTGTTGAGAAAGAGGGACGGGAAAGCTGCATTTCTCAAGTCTCATCATTTACCCTCTGGTTATTTAACATAGCCATGGAACATCACCATTTTGAATAGGTAAACCATCTATAAATGGGCCATTTTCCATGGCTATGTTAAATAACCAGAGGGTACCCGCTCCAATGGTGTTGTTATTCTATGAACTGAATCAGAGAGATTAGAAGTAGATACCTGTGATGATGATCTTTCAGAGATGATCATACCTTGATGACTGACTGGAGCTGTTTTTCAGACCTTGAGACCCAGACCCCAAAACAAACACATATATATATATATATATAATCATATACATATATATACATATATCTATCTATGTGTGTTTCCAACCAAAATGGTGCAACAATCTTGTTTACCCCCCAAATCCCCGTTGTTTCCAGCCCCATGTCTTCCCTACGTCAATCCCAGGAAGGACTGATCCGATCCAAGCATAAGAGTGACAAGGCTTGCGGATGCAGAGACTTGGTGAAACAAAATAGCCGTCGTTACGTCGTAGCGAAGGCCCCGAGTCGTTACAACGGTGTTTTTAGTAACCCATGACGGATCCGTGGTGCTGCTATATATGATGACATGGATCCCATCAATATACCCCAGTCATGTTAGCATATATACCAGCACCATGGATCCTATGGGTAATGGAAAAAGGGAGCTGATCATCAAGTCAGAAAACAGAAAAGTCATAACATGTTGATAATCTTATGAATTTGGACACCATAAATGACATATAAATGACATATAATCGTTTGATTTGAATCAGTTCCAAAAAACGACCTCAGTAATTCGATGGAAATGTATGAATTGTATCTTATTCGGCCAGATGCAAGGCCCAAGCCTTCCATGAGTAGAAGCAGGGATTAAGTGATTTGATTTTTACACCAGCATTACAAAAGCATCGCGGAAAAAAGCACGGGTGATGCAGCAATGCATTGAATGAGCGAAAGTCAAAGAAAGCAACTAGGAATGACGGAGGCTTCAACGGACATGGTATGATTTGTTGTTTCCACCTGGATTCCCCAGAATTTTCATGGTGATCGGCTTGATCATGAAGCTGTCGCGCCCCAAAATGCAATGGTGTTTATCATGATTTGTCTGTGAACATGTCTGCAGTGCAAGTGTGCACAAAGCATATTATGATTATACCCCAAGTATATTCCAACTACATTCCAACTATACCCCAACTCTATATATATATATCCCAACTACATTCCAACTATATCCAATTATATCCCAACTATATCCCAATTATATTCCAACTATATGCCACTATGTCCCAACTATATCCCAACTATATTCCAACTATATGCCACTATGTCCCAACTATTTCCCATTATATCCCCTTCTATCCTATTATATCCCATTAAGATCCCATTGAAATCCCACTAAAATCCCATGATATCTGTATTCTTGGTGATATCCCGATGATATCCCAGTCTGCCAGTAGCTTGTGGCACCGTACTCCTCAGGAGACGCGCTGGCAAGGCATTTGCTCCTCGGATACAACGTGATGCTTTCGGGGAGAAAAAACCATAGTATGGTGACCCAGCATGAAGATGTGATTAATGTATATTAGTGTGTACCATCCACTTATCCAGTTGCATAAAAATGTGTATGATGTAGTTAGATCAGGCAGCGTCCGTTTTGTATCCTACCCTGTCGCGCGGTCTAACAAAATTATATAATTATATACACATATATGTACATATATATATATATATATACGCCAATTACATCCTCCTCTTTATCCGTGCATATATATATATATATATACAGTTATATACATATATAGAGAGACTTGAATGTATATACATAAATGTACATACATAAATGTACATACAGAAATGTACATACATAGATGTACATACGTAGATGTACATACATAAATGTACATACATAAATGTACATACATAGATGTACATACATAGATGTACATACATAGATGTACATACATAGATGTACATACATAGATGTACATAGATAGATAGATAGATAGATAAATAGATAGATAGATAGATAGATAGATACATACATACATTCATACGTTACATATATGCATGCAATGCATAGATACATCGTTACACATAGATACATAGATAAGTACGTACATACATACGAAGATACACACATACAGACAATACCATACCACGCCACACCACACCATGCCACACCATGCAATACCATACCACACCACACCACACCATGTCATACCATACCATACAGCAATACAATGCAATATAGTGCAATTCAATACAATACAAGACCAGACCATACCACAACAGACATGCATGCATGCATACCTACCTACCTACCTACCTCCATGCATGCATGCATGCATGCATACATACATACATACATACAGAATGTGTAATACATTCAACACAAGTGGTGCACAATGAATATGTGATGATCATGGGATGATTTGGTGGATATCTGCAGACCCATGCGCTTTGATCCAACCTCGGCCATCCGGCTGCCAGTCTGCTGCGCACCATTGATATGTAGATGGGAAAACCCTAATTGGAAAACTATGGAAAAACTATGGAAAAAATCATCTTCAATGGATGGGAAAACTATGGAAAAATCATCTGAAAAATGGATGGGAACGGAACGGGGACGCCGCCTTGATCTGATCGAATCTGAAGGTACCATGCAGTCTTCAACTACATCGTCCAGCGATCCAATGCGACCATTGGCTTCCAAAAGAACTTGAGCTTCTGCGCCTTGAGCCGATCAGATCGCGTGCGAGAAAGAATTCAAAGATCGGGTTCATCAGAGTATTTAAGGTGATGTTTGATCTTAGCCATGATATCAAGTCAAGCCAAATTTCATCAAATTTCTGGATAGAAATCTGCAGATTTCAGAAATGGGTTTCGCTTCGCTTCAGGTGGTGTGCTCGATATCTTCGGTTTCGAGTTCTTTCAGTGCCTCGATCTCAACTCGATCTCGGATCTCCGGGAGGTCTTTCTGTCTGAGTTCAGTGGGGATTACCCTCTGGTAATGACTATTAGTTTGCTATTGAACATAGTGATTTATAGTGGATTTACCCATTGAAAATGGTGATTTATAGTGGATTTACCCATTGAAAATGGTGATTTATAGTGGATTTACCCATTGAAAATGGCCCATTAAAATAGTGGATTTACCCATTGAAAATGGTGGATCTTTCTATAGTTATGTTAGTTTACCAGAGGGTAACCCCCCAACTTCCCCAACTACTCCCAACTATGGCAATTCTTCATAGGGATAACGATGATTAATTGATGTATCAATCAATGGATTCAGGTTTTGTTTGTCCCATTTTCAGACAAAACCATATAGGAAGTCATAGAAAAATAGCTGGGGATAGCATCATTTGGATTCATTTGGCACATTTTGCACCCAACACACAAACATCATGAACATTTGGGGCTGAGGGACTGAGTCATGGCAGCCAGAATTTCGCCTGAAACAAAACCTCATCATCCCATTCAAAGGCTCCAAGTGCGCTTTTTTCTTTCCTAGCATTCTAGGTCAGTTTCGAAAATTTAGAGACAAATGGAGGTTTCCAATCCATGGGGTACCCTGGAAAAATCATCCGTTTTATTTTCGGATGTTCCATGATAAACCATCCATTCTGGGATCCCCATCAATGGAAACCTCAAAATGAACTTTTGGTAAAGAAACATAATGCTCACGTGAGCACTCTGAAGCGCTAGAGCCGCTAGTTGCTGTTTTCCACCCAAGAGCGGAAGCTCGTTTTTTTTTCTGGAACCTACGAGCAATGGCAATGGCGTTTTTGTCGGTTGACTTGGCGGGAAACATCCTGAATCCTTTGTTAGTTTGGTTCTTTATGTTGAACATCCTTCAAATTCAAGATAGTTCAAGATATTTCAAGATATATCCCAGATATTATATCTCAAGATATTTCAAGATATTTTTCACCATCTTTGACCATTATTTTCTTTTCAAAAAAAAACCGCGCTTAGCCATCGCTGAAACAGACAGGTGGAACTCACTGGAACAGCTGTGTATCAACTACACCAATGAGCTTCTACAGCAGCAGCTCGATCTGTCGATAGCTCGATAGCTCGACGCTGATCGATGTGTTTTTTTTTGTGTTTTTTTTTGTGGATCCACATCATGTGTTTTGAATGGACATATTGCTGGCTTATGACATATATATATATATATTAATATATATATATATATATGATGACATTCATGATGATGTTTGATCATGTTTGTTGGGGTGATAACTTATGACATCCTATGACCAAGACTCGAGAGACCGGTGCAGCCAAATATATGGTATGGCAGTGAATGTAAGAATACACGCGAGTGGTCGGCAAATTAATTAACATTTTATATTTTACCGGGTCCAAGCAGCAGTTGCAGATGAGCAGTGGAGGGCTACAGTGTATTATGTCCTGTAGTTTCTCAGCATCGGCAGAGATAGCGGGAACACAGTGACTGCGAGATATGTTTTACTTGAACGACTCATGAATTCACTGGCCAAGTCACTGTATAACCCATGACGGATCCATCGTGCTGGTATATAATGCTAACATGACATGACTGGGGTATATTAGTATATTAATGGGATCCATGGAGCACCATATATGGCAGCACCATGTATCCTATGGTTAGGAGCGTGTCGGAGCTGAGGGTATCCATATTCCCAACCACCTCGGAGAGAATGACGGGGGTGTCTCAGCAACAGCTACAGTTAAATTACCACGACGTGTCACGATGTTCATATATTCTCATATATGTGCTAGCTAATTATATTATATATAAATCATAGTTAAATCCCATTTGAATCCCAAATCCTATATAAATCCCATTAACTCCCCTTAAATTCCAATAATTCCCATATAAATCCCATATAATCCCATTAAAGTTCATTGATTTTCATATAAATTCCATATGGAATCCATGTAGACTCCTTCGGTTCCGCGGTGAGGTACTTCAACGAGTTCATCTTTGAGAACGAGACGACTCTGTACCAGGTGCCACATGATCCTGCAAAAGAGATCCTGATATCTTGACACATATGGATATTTATGGATAGTTAATGATAGTTAGTGATGGTTAATGACAGTTAATTACAGTTAATTACAGTTAGTGACAGTGAATGATAGTTAATATTTATAGTTAAAAAATATAGTTAAAATTTATAGTTAATATGTATAGTTAGTATTTATAGTTAATATTTATGGTTAATATTTATAGTTAATATTAATAGTTAATATTAACTATAAATATTAATAGTTAATGATAGTTAATGATAATCAGTTATTATTAATATTGATAGCTTAATGATATATATATGGAAATATATGGATAACTATTAGATCATTATTGCAAATCTATGGAAATATACAGAGAAACATTAGGGTTGTTTCACCATGGGTTCAAGACTAAGTCATGGTCTCATGACTTGGATGATTTTTTTGGGGTACCGTACTTTTTGGAAACCTCCTTTGTGCAATAAAATAAATAGGGATCTATTGGATATTGAAAAGGGGATATTTATTGGGAATATCATGAAATATAGAAAATTGGGATTTAAACCAACCAGGTTGATAACCATAAATTATATTTATACTGTATATATTTAAACCAACCCTCCGGTGTCATCAAATGTGGCTGGCGGGAAATCCACGAAGAAACTAAGGAGAAACCTCGGAATCGCTGGGAAAATCATCGAAGTAAATGGCAGACGTTCCAGCGAGCCACGTTTTACAACTCCCCCGTAAAGTATGTAATATATATATATATATATATAATATATATATAACATATTATATTATCCTCTATGGCATCTCTGAAAAGCTTACTTTCTTGCTGTGACAAACAACATTTTTTTCACATGAGTTCATTGCCGCTGAATGTTACGGGACGCCTCACGAGCAGCGGTCGTCAGGAAGAAGGGATCAGTTGGGATGTGCAGGATTTCCCGGACAACAGCAGCATCTTGGAGCGGGGCGGCAGGGGTGACGTCAGGGGTGTTGAGAGAACTGAATTCTCGTTGTAGTTGATATATGTTGGTATGGTACAGCATGGTCCAGCCCTGAATCTGGAGGTCTAGACAGGTCTAGATACCCTCTGGTAAACTAACATAGCTATTGAAAATGGCCATAGAAATAGTGAGTTTTCCCATTAAAAATGGTGGATCTTTCCATAGTTATGTAAACGTTTACCAGAGGGTACGTCTAGACAACATCCAGGACACGGTGTTTGACATACGAAAAATCCCTGGCGAGGAGCTGCTCCACGGGAAGTTGGAGGGTGTCCTTCCAATGCTGGAGGAGGAGTGTTTCCACGTGGGCGGATCGGCAGATGCCTGGTGTAACAAATTGGTACCTCGCCGCTAAGGGCGGGGGCGGAGATGTTTCACCACGTTTCACTGTGAATTCCGGGGTGGATTTTTTTAAAAACTGAAGCCGATGGCCGAAAAATGATGAGAAATGGAAGAATCCATGGCAATCCGTGGCAGTGTTTTTATGGGAGGGTACCCTCTGGTAAACTAACATAGCTATTGAAAATGACCATTTATAGTGAGTTTTCCCATTAAAAAATGGTGATTTTCCATAGTTATGTTAGTTTACCAGAGGGTAATTTTAGAGGTGTAGTTCGACAGCTTCTTCGACAGCTGTGAAGCGAAGGGTTGTTGCTGGGATTCTGGGGATCCTCCTGATCCCATGAGGTACGTTTGTACGAGCAGCATCGACACTTTGGGCACGACCGATTGAAGAAGGGCAGCTTCATCATTCGTCCCTGGTAGAAAATGAGGAGAACGTGATACTGTTTAAGCCTCCAAGTACCTAGAAAAATGATGAAAAATGATAGAACATCAGGTCATACAATGTAGATCTAGCATGATCTAGCCATTATTTTGGGACTACCCGTTTTCAAAATGGAACTTGGATGGGTCTAAGTAGTGACTTCATAGTGTTCGATCCTTGGTAAAAATCAGATGGTGGCTTCAAATACGGTTACTGTGCTTCCATATGTGTCAATGAATTTCCATCCTTACTAGAAATGCGATAAGGTTTTCAAGGGTTCGACTATGTTCGACTATTGAATTTGCTTGATATATGTTGATGAGTTTACATATGCATGTGGTTCAAGAAGGGGATTTTGCATATTCCCCATTGCCCAGAACTGGAGGAGTAAATTATGTGACCCCCACCACTATTGTAGCCACAAACCATGGTTTCTGTCGATTGCCAATCATGGGAAAAAGTTAAGTTGTTGGCCTTGTCGAACATGTTGCCCTGGTTTGTCTTGCGAACTGGAAAGTCACCATTTAAAGAAGTGGTACATCAGGGTAAATCATCTGGGAATGTGCTAGTTTAAAAGAACAAAAACTGTTCCAAAATCATCCAAGATCTGACTATTTCTTAAATCCATTCAATACTTTAAGTAAATAATATAAACTATGTAAATTATACCATGATTATACCATATTATACCATGATTATTATACCATGATTATACCATGATTATACCATGATTATACCATGATAATACCATGATTATACCATGATTATACCATGATTATACCATGTTTGTACATGTGTGTTTTGTTTTTAGCTTTGTTTTGCCCCACCCCAAAATCCGTTCGAATCCCTTCGAGGTCACTTCGCGGGTCCTGTGACCTATCAATGCACCGAGTTCTTGGAAAAGAACAAGGCCGATCAGCCGAAAACCGCGAAGAGATCAGCGCGGGTGGTGGGATTTTCCATTGAGGCTATGGATCTATGGTTTGTTTAGCCCTTGAACAACAGGTTTCTATGATGATAGATGGTATACCAAACCGGCCCAAACCTATTTTTACCAAAAGGACATTATTGCTATGGCTCAATTCAGCCTTACCCCAAGAGTATAGAGTTAGGACATGTATATTATAGTAGCAGTCATAGATATAGTCTGATATAGTAATAGTTAGCAAATGGAAGTCAAAAAAAGCTCATGATTTCATGATTTCTAGTGAATAGTACTCCAAAAAAAAAAACATGTTGGTGAATGGAAGCCCACCTTGAATCAAAGTGGTTGGGATGAGGCAGCTGGACAGCCGGCGGGCCGGCTTGAACCCAAGTTGGACTTTTTAATGACTTTACTGAATAGATTAATAACTATGGTGAGTAATCATTAATGGTTCATAATGGTGATTAATGGTTAATGGGTTAATAATGGTGATTATATAATGGAGACCAATGGTAATGTGTATAAAACATGATAAAACAATGTCATAAACCACCCATGACTGGGAATGTTTTTTTACATACCACCTAGAAAAATGGGGATGACTGGGGGATGGTGCAAATGGCATTGTTTTAACCACATTACATACAATGTGAGGCCCCCAAGATGGCTAAGTTGGTTTATAACTCCAATAACTATGGTTTATGGTACTTATAACTATAGTTACTGGGGCTTATAAACCAACTTATAACTGGGGGGCCTTACATTGTAATGATGATTCAATTGGGAAACCCAAAAAACTGAGCCAGATCCGAAGTCACGTTGAAAGACTTCCAGGTGGATTCAGTTTTTCTCAGCGATTTTTCCGCAAGATCAGCCTCCTCGCTGGTTGGATTTGTCAAAAACTTTCTTGGCCATCAATAGGGGGGGTTCCATAGTCATGGGATTGTCATGGGGGTAGCCCTATCAATGGATAGTTTATAATGGCAAGTCTTAATGGATGATGATTTAGGGGTACTCCCCATGACTTAGGAAACCTCCACATCGATGAGGATCCGAATTCATAAAGACCGCACCATAGCACAATGGGATGATGATCCCTAAGATCCATGTTCGGAATTTTGATACCACCATTCAGATCAAACATACAAGGTGGTGCCCCCTAGATAGCTAAGTTGGTTTGATAACTCCAATAACTATGGGTGATATATCTATAATTAATGGGATTTATAATTTATAAACCAAATTATAACTAGGGGGGCACCACCTTGTAGTATACTGGTAGGTGGTTTGGAACATTTTGTTATTTTTCCATATATAGGGAATGTCATGATCCCGACTCATATTTTTCAAGATGATTAAGTCACCACCAAGCAGTATAGATCTGGATAAACTATCCTGTCATGGTTAAGGGGAATCATCCCCACATGGCCTTATTTCAGGTGCTCTGGCCGGCCAAGGGAAGATTGTGGGCCTTGTTTCAGGCGAGTGAAATATAAAAAAGTTTAACCCAGTAGATGTTTTTGTAGCCAAATATATCATGTTTCAAATATATGATGTTGAACCATAGATATTTCCAATTACCCTCTGGTAAACTAACATAACTATGGAAAATCACCATTTTCAATGGGAAAATCCACTATAAATGGTCATGTTCAATAGCTATGTTAAATTACCAGAGGGTAACCCAATAGTTTCGTTGAACCAAATAGATGTGTTTTGTTTCTTCATATCTTTCCGCTTTCGGAGAATGGCACTCCGTCAGCCAGGATGAGCTGTCCGCGGATCTGGTGCAATGTCTGAAAGATAGCGAGGACGCAACGCGTTTCGTAAGTAACACCACCTCAATCAGTTTCGTTTCATGTTTGGTTTCATGATTCATGAGTCATGTCGTGTTGGTTTAAACATTGATGATTATTGATGATTATTGATGGATATTGACAATAAGTTGATTGATTAAATCACTATTGATGATTATAGGATATCCCTTCATTGACGATTATCGTCATTGCAAGCTATTGATGGTTATTGTTGATTATTGATGATGATGAATTATTATTATTATCATTTTTATTGGTAGTATTATCACTATGTAGTCACTATATTTGATATTACATGATAATTATAGATATTATCACTATATTTTATATGATATTATCACTATATAGTCACTATATTGTCACTATATAGTACTACTATTGATTCCACCTGATTTATTCATGTGTCACGTCCTTTCTTCAGAGAGATCCCCCTGCCAGGATCCCTTCGTGCGAGACCTCTTCGAGCAACTGGATCGGGTCTTCGGCGTCAGTTCCTCGTTGGGATAAGCTGGTGATAAGTTAGTGTAAGACACATATATTATTCATCTTCATATATATATATATATATATCATTGCATATATTATTTGTATATATATATATATATACTACATTAAATATATATTACTATATATATAGTATGTCGTGTTTATATTGTTGTTAATCATGGTTGCTTTCTTATTTCTGACATGTTTTCTTGCACATTGATCATCCACGTGAGATTCATGTCACATTTCCAAGCTGGATTCCCAGGCGGCGCTGGCGCCAGCGCACCTGAAGGACGCAAAAGCCTTGGCGGCTCAAGCCGTGTCTTGAAGGCCCCGGGCCCCGGGCCCCGGAGTTGAAAACAGTGGGACAACTCACCGATTTTGGATATTTTGCCTTGGAAAACCGAACTGTTTAGGATGACCCCCACACTTCTGGATGGTACATGATGAGTTTGTTTGAGAACATCAGGGAAAAAAAACAAATCCAAAAATGCCATGGGCATTCCCCCCATTTTTGAACTAACCCATGTCATATAGGTTTCTTTTCAAGCAAACTTGAATATGAATATTTGGGATGTTCACCAATGACATGTTCAGAATGGGTGGTTCGAGCACCACTACAGTAAAAAAAACCCTTCAAATATCGTCGAAGCAAGTAATAGAATACCATAGCATATAGCATACAGTACTTCAGTAGGTTCGACTTTGTTTTGGGATGATCAATTTTTGCTTGGCCGATGGTTGATGTCAGTGGCAAGGAATCTCAAAGTTCGGGGTGAATCCTTCTGGGTTTCTCTAGCTTTTTGGCATTGAAATGCATGAAGTCTATGGTTCAATGGATGATGAGTTGAAGGGTTTCTTTACTGGACACCGGACACCTTTCTTTTCTGATCAGAGAGTCCTCTAAAAATGTTAAGAGCAACCCTTAAGAATGAATCGTTAGATCAAATCATGAATATAGATCATTATAGATCCAACATGATCCAACATACCAAATGAATAAAAAAAATGAGGATTGTGTTTGTAATAAATATAATCCCAGGTTTCCTATCTTTCTCTCAATGCTACCAATAAGAACGCAGCATTTGTATATTGAGAGTTGCCTGTGATTCCCATCAATGCAACCCTGGCAACGCAGGCCCAGCGTTACTCCGTCTCTGGCGAATTCCGACAACAGCTGAAGGACATCCGACCACCTGCTCTGATCAAAGAAAGCAACACGTCCTTTTTTCGCGAAGAATGACAGGAATTTTAAATTGGGTTGAAGTATAATTCTGAAGTTCCAGAGGGATCTACTTATCCAATTTTTGGGTTCCCTTCTTGTACAAGTTACGTGTTTGATGGTTTTTGGGGGGTTGCAACAAAAATGGATCTGAAAAAACTTCTAATTCGAGCTGCTAGGCTGTGGTGATATGACCAGCTTCCGACCCAATTTTCCAGGAGCCATGTGACTGGAGGATCATCCCCGTAGTCTTTACCAAGCTGAATAAGTTCCTCCCGTTATCCCATGGATTTGGCTTAGGACTTTGTTTTTTTTTAGAAGTTAACAAGACTGGTTCAGAGGTCCCCATGTTTTTGGGGGTTAACATAGTTATCCCATCTATATCCCATGACGGATCCATGGTGCTGCTATATATGGTGCTCCGTTAGCATTTTTCTACCAGCACCATGGATCCTAGGGGTATTTGCCTTGGAACTATGGTTATCCACTGACACTTTATGGGATGATCCTCCACGTTCAGAGCAGGAATTGCTTCAGCAGATTCAGAGCACGGAACCTCACTTCATTCGCAGCCTGCCGTATTGACAAAAGCCCCGGTCGTCTTTTTTTTTGGGTCCAAAAAAGGTCCCAACATGAGAATGGCTCAAAATGTCACTCTATCCCTTCTGGAAAAAAGGGAATGAAACATGCTTGTGTTGGTCATTCTTGAATTATCAATCCATGTTGTTTGGGGTACCCCCGTATCTGACATTGCATTGTTGGATTTGTGTTGGCCAATGACACACAGGGAGCGGTCCCCCCACTTGTAAGTTGGTTTATAACGGCATCTATATAATATTAGATAGATAGATATATATATATATATATGATATATGATATATGTATATAATTGTATATATATATATATATATATATACGTAGATAGATGAACACATATCCACCATAAATCCTAGCTAGCCCAGTTATAAACGAACTTACCCATTGATTTGTGGCCCTCTCCTGCAGCTCAGCGTTGGTCCGTGCACTGCACCGAGGATGCATCAAGCCTAATCCACAGAACCAGGCAGGGATCACACGGAACTCAACCGTGAAGCTAAAGAAAAAAATGGAAGATGTTCTGTTGCTGGCTTTAGGACTTCAAGTTGGTACAAGGCAAAGGTTACCTCTTTATGTGTGTGTGTGTTTTTTTCCCGATTCCTACTGAAGGATGATGATTTTCAACTTTCAACCAGGCCATATTTCTATTCAGTTGAAATCATGGAGCAGTGGACGACTAGATCTGCAGTTGTCTTGTTTTTCGTTGGAGGAACTTTGGATAGCTCTGGGATTTTGAAGAGTTCATTGCTTCACGGAATGACCTTGTTTTACCCTCTGGTAAACAAACATAGCTATTGAAAATGGCCATTTACCAATTAAACATGGTGATTTTCCATAGTTATGTTAGTTTACCAGAGGGTAATGTTTCTTTCTTTTTGTTGGAAACGGTCTTTCTACACAAAATTTTACAGGATCCCAAACACCAAATCCAAACTAACACCAGATATAGCCATTGACGTTTAGGTTACCCAGGGGGGGTCCGGTTCCCCAAAACACAATGGTTTATACACTGGTTTGTACACTTGTTCGTCATCAGTGACATCAGTTTCAAATTGCACTTGTAATTTTGTTTTGAGCTTTATTCGGACAAACCCAGCATCATATTGCCACTTTCATCTCCAATTATATCACCATTACACTCCATTCTAAATCACCATTTTTACGAATGAAATCAATCACAACCATGACATTAAATCACCAAATTCATCCATGTTATCCCAAGTTGTGACAAGTTGTTACGAGTGAAATCCCAAGGAAAGCCCCATGGTTCCCCGTGATCGAATCCGCAGGCCTTCTTGCCAGACTCAGAGAAGCCCTTCTTGCATCGTCCCTCTGTGGCGGAGCAACTGAGCGTCTTGGTCTACGACGACTTGCTACGGTTCCCCCCCCGATAGCCATGGGAAATGGCCCATAGAAATAGATGGTTTAGCTTTTAGTAAATGAGAAAAGTTATGGCTTTGATTGAAAAATATGGAAACATGGTTTATCATCATGAATTCCCCATGATATAAACTATACCATCTGGTTATTTAACAGTTCGCCGTGGAAAGACCCAGCATTTTTAATAGGTAAACCATCTATAAAATGGGCCATGGCTTCCAGGGCTATGTTAAAGAACTAGAGGGTAAATGGGAAAAGTTATTCTACAGAAGCCCTGAAGCCATTGGTTTTAATTGAAATTCTCAGTCCATAAATGGTGTGACTCACCGACTTAGAACTGGTACAGGGCCATAACTCTACAATGGGGAAATTCACCATTCTATCTGGGCACATTACAACGACTTCACTGCGACCGAACCCTGGAATCATGCTTATAGATTGCGGGTAATCATCCCAAAATGGCCCAACAATTCAGGTTAGTGAAATATGAATAAATATATAAGCATTCCATAGGGGATTTCATGAGGTTTAATATCATATGTAACAGATGTATATCTATATATATTACTCATCATTACTCACAATTTGACTGGTTGGTGGTTTGGAACATGAATTTTATTGTTCCATTCAGTTGGGAATGCCATCATCCCAACTGACGAAGTTATATTTTTCAGAGGGGTAGGTCAACCACCAACCAGATGATGTTTAGGTATGTCAGACAATGCAGCAGTTATCCCCAAGATATGGTCATTAAGCAAATGTGAAACTGATGATGAAGCAGTCGATTTAGCAAAGCCATATAGATTGAACCAATGGGCTAAGCAGCAAACACACGGGTAGATAGCATTGCATTGGGAATGGTTTATGCAACGCATTTCTAGTAATTAGAACTGAGGATGGTTTATCACTATTAAATCCACCAGATAATCCAGGATATTAACCATCATTTTTCCATATTTTCAACTGTTAAACCATATTTTCCCAGGGAAAAAGTCCCAAAATAATTCTCCATCCTTTTCCCAGTCTTAAATCGGATATATTTTTTGGCCTTACCACATTGAAAAAGTGGCAGTGTGATCAGCCAGATCAGCCTCGACAGTTTCGTCGCAGGTTGTGATCAACGAGAGTTAAACATGTCACAAGACCATTGTGATTCCTTCCAGTGATATACCCTCTGGTAATTTAACGTAGCTATGGAAAATCACCATTTTTAATGGGAAAATCCACTATTAATGGCAATTTTCAATAGCTACGTTAAATTACCAGAGGGTAGTAACATTCTTCAGATATAGTAGCATGTCATGTTGAGATATAGTAGGCGACAATTTTGTAACTAATCTTACTTGAGGAAAATATAGTGAGTGAGATATAGTAACATTCTGCGATTTGCCGGGTCAACACCACCCCTGATGGCGAGGCCGCATGCTCCCGTTGGTTTTTCACAACCCAAGTGAGTTGGCAGAGCAAATCGAATGCTGCCATATTTTTTTCCGGTTTACAACATATACAGCTGTTATTTTTGTTAATAGGGATGGTCTATGGTTGGTGTTAGCTCCCCAGTTGAGCCCTCTAACACTGGCTTCGAGGCTATCAGGGTGTGCTTGCAGCAATCAAGGTACATGTTGTCCGGCGGCGTATGGGTTTGAACAGTCGGGTATACAGGGGGGAAAAAGAATATGATTTTAGTATACCCTCTGGGAATTTAACATAGCTATTGTAAATGGCCATTTATAGTGGATTTACCCATTAAACATGGTGATTTCCATAGTTATCCATAGTTATGTTACTTTACCAGAGGGTATAGTTCAAAAATCATGGGGAATTCATGATGATAAACCATTTTTCCATGTTTCAAACCCTCATAGGTCAGACTTTTTTTTGGGATGGCAACAGGTGTCCCAGGTGTCCCCCTACATATTCGACAGGCCATGGCAGTTGCTCGGTAAATATTGTAAAGTCTAAGAAAAGGAGGATGTAAAAGGGAACATCCATGGACAAATCCCACAAAATATATATCCTTTTCATGGATTTTACAATAGAAACATCCATCCAAAACACAAAATATATCCAAACACTATCCTTTTTTTACATAGAAATATATCCAAACATGTTTTTTTGTGGCACAGTACCTCCAACGTTCCGGCATGTGGAGTTCCCGATGGTTCATGGGCAGCCCTTGATTCGGTACCTCTGGGATGCACATGGGGCGCTAATGCGTGATCCGTAAAATCATGAACTATCTCAACATAGATAATATAGATAATTGGGATAGTTATAGTTAAATAATGACTATTTTATATCCATATAATGATTTATATCCATATAATTGGGATATCATGAACATTCATGAGCTATCCATAAAATATAGATAACTATCCCAATTATAGAATAAACCATTATTATTCTATCAATAACATTCAATAACAAACCATTTAATTTTGGGGGCCATTATAGATGTCCCAATTGGAATTGGAAGTATATACAATAAACATCAATAAACTGATACCCCACAAATGGAAGGGGGCCTATAGCATAGAGCTTTCCAGCTATCTTGCACTGGGTGCAGGTGGCCCGCGCGGGTTTCCCGGTGCGCTTCTGGCATAGCGACTTCTTGCGTCACTGGGTGTCGAAAATCTTTCAACCTCGACTTCTCGGCCTATACTTGGGGGTGCGGGCTCCACTTAGTAAAATAGGTTGTACCGAGTTATGCCCCCAGTTACTGTAGATTAATGGAATATTCAATATTCCCACTTATATATGGGATGAAATATTGGTTTTTATATGGATTATGAATAATGTAATTACTAAGTGGGATGCACATCAAAGTAGGTCTGGAAATTGAGATGCTCCAAGTATGGATTTCTATGAGAGTTTAGCCAGAACGAGTATGCATGTAACATGTTATGACATGTTATGACTAGAGATATACTCATATAACAGGGCAAGTGTTCCAATATTAGTGGAGCAATTTTATGATGAATTGCTGCTACCTCGAATTGTTCTTCGAGGCAGTGACCCTGAGAATGTGGACTAAAGCATATATAGGGATCCCTCACCAAAAGCAACACTGGGGTCCCAAAAACCAAAAACAACACAAAACAAAAATTACCTGATTGTGTGTGTGTGATCACGTGATATTGTGTGTGTGTATCCCAACTAATGTGGTTAAAACAATGATAAAGCACCCATGACTGAGAATGGTTTATGGCATTGTTTTAACCACATCAATATAAATCAAGAGAAATCAAGATAAATCATATTAACTAGTATGAATAACTGATTGGTGGTTTGGAACATTTTTTATGTTTCCATATATTCGGAATAATCATCCCAGCTGACTTTCATATTTTTCAGAGGGGTAGATATACCACCAACCAGATAATATCGATTACATATATTGCCAATCAATACCAATCATATTATCATAGTTCATCCCTTCTCCAGCAACGTTTTTTTCCAGAGCCTAGCGTAACCATAAGGTGAGTTCCGATGCTTGGCGCCAGAGCTGTCGAAGGACCTGGAGGCCTGAAGTTTCCTCCTCTTTCCAGGGATGGTATATGGAAAAATTGTCTTTTGCATGGGAAGATCATCCGGATCAGTCCAGTGGGTCGTCTTTTTTTGGGACTGATCATGGGATTTATGTACTGATCATTGGATTTAATTCCCAGATATAGATGATCATGGGATTTTTTTGGGAATATCTGGGACTGGAATGGGAATTAAAGTAGCGAAGATGGGAATATCACGGGAATATCATGGGATTCATGTAGCCAATATGGGAATACAATGAGGGTTTCCTCCAAATGGGGATCCCCAAGTCACTATAGGTGTCAATACTATTTTATGGTCGTTTCTGACTTGGATGATTTGGGGGTACCCTCATGACGTAGTAAACATCCATTTCATGAAATGGTTTGTCAGTTGGGCTAAGAAGGGGATTCCCCGTTGATAGATTGGAGAGTGAAAATCTATGATCATATCCAATATATACATAATATACTAGATATTGGTTTTACAATGTTTTACATGGCTTTGGCACGTTGAGTTGCGAGCGTTGCGAGCAGATGAACAAGTCGCCGAATTCAGGTCTCGGACTCTGAAATTTTGGACCCACAGGATCTCCACAGTTTGTTTCAATCCATCGATGACATCCCCATGTTTAAAGCTCGAAAATGATATTCCATACAAATATGTTCATTTTTTTTTGTATCTCTCATAGAATTGGATGATGGGAAAATTTACAGGAAAGCCCTATATTTGATGGTAAACACCATGGTTTCCTGTAGATTTTCCCTTAAACCAACCCAATGAATCTCCCCATTATAATGAACACTCCCATGAATATCAGCATTGTCTTCCAACGATTGGTGTTTTTCAAACCTTGTATTTGCCTTAAATCATGAAATATCCATTCACATATCCACTAATATATTCACTATATCCATTATGTCCATTATATAATAAATCAATATCTCCTGTCACCTTCAGCATGAACACTCATTTTGCCACACCAGGCCGTAGTGAAGCAATTGGCTCAACAGGAGGATGAGGCGCGAAGTGCGCGAACGTTGAGCCATCAACAAATGGTGTTTTTGATATGATTATATATATATATGATATATATATATATACATGGAGTTATACTCCCGGGTGAAATTTGGGGATTATAAGATATGTTTTCAGCCATAGGCCACAGAAAAATGTCGAAACCCCGTGGGTTGGTGAAACATTGGTCCTTGATGACTAGCAACCAGACCATGGTAGATAGGGCTTGGAAGATGAGTGAGTTGCCACTGAACCAGAGGGTGATTTTCAGGGTCAACAAGTTAATTTACCAGAGGGTATGTATATTATATATATATATATATATATCAATTTATGGTTAACAGTGAGTTAACCAATTCTTAAGAACAAAATGGTGCATGTGATTTGTACTGTTTCATTCTGATGTATATATATATCGATCCAACAGTATGGTTGGTTGCATCGCAGCATGTATCTACATATTATTTGGCTGTAATTTAAATCTACTTCTTTTGGTGTGTTGCATTTGATTGATCATCACTTCTACTGTAACCCCGCAAGTGAGGTTTTGAACATAGCCTTGTTGATTGGTTTTGATCGGAACTTATACTACCTGGATTGGTGAGAATTATGTAGATTTAGTATAAGCCATAGAAGAGAAAACTATCCAGGTTAAGATAGATTATAGTGATTCCCAATCATGCTTATAATGAATTATAATTGTTATCATAATTCCCAATCATGCTTATAGTCTGGCATTATGTTATAACATGTTATAATGCTTATCATTGTTATATTTTAAATTACTCTACTTCGTGTGATCCCCACCATGACATGTCAGGACGTATATTTGGACATATATTCTGGCATATATTCTGGCATTCTATCTGGCATATATCCTGACATTCCACCTGGCGTTCTATCTGGCAGTCTATCTGGCATTCTATCTGACATATTTTCTGACATTTCATCTGAC
>Ga0126342_10001017_pt1 | contig 36563 bp, 33 predicted proteins | sample Cyp1metagenome_FD_92528 | JGI IMG/M metagenome (GOLD analysis project Ga0126342, IMG submission 92528) | Coral microbial communities from Lord Howe Island, Old Settlement Bay, Australia - Cyphastrea 1 metagenome | ecosystem: Host-associated > Invertebrates > Cnidaria > Coral ... | reverse complement strand
TTTGTCTTCGTCCAAAATTGCCTTCACACTTCAGATCGCATCACTGCAGAGGCTTTATCGGAGTTTCTGCCCAGTATGGTTTTGCACATATTTTGCGTCTACTAGTATATACCATGGTAATATATATGACCCTCCAGTGTCCAGGGGTCGGCGGCAGAGGGCGTAGCCCTTTAATCAATGTAAACATGCGGACATATCTTCACTTTAACCAAGCTTCACAACGTCTGAAAAATCCGACTGGCGCTGAGTTCGATACCTTGAAGTGAAAGGATCGCTTTGGAGTCCAAACAGAGAAGCAACACCAAGGTTCTGTCTCCTTCACAGTTCAGGAAACCCACCGTTTATCGGTGCAAATGTCTGCTGAAAGTCATGCATCTGTCAGGAAACTTGTTGAAAATAGGTGACATGCAAGGCAACCCACACAGCTTATCCGCAAACCATGGCCTATCGTGAACAAAAAGGGTGGCTTCTATTTTTTCTTTCACAACATGTGCGACATCCTTGCAGAACATCCGAATCCAGGGACCTTATCTCTCTGACCGGCTGGCAAGGCTTCTGCGCCGAAGCTGATCTGGACGACCTGACACAGAAATTTCGCGAAAAGCGACATGTTTTGTATCCAAAGATGGGGACCCTCGAATTTCTGCCAGCTGATCTTTATTTCCTTTCTACGCATTCTACGCAAACCATTGCGAAATCATGAGAAATCAATCGCATGAACATATTCTTTCAGAATTTTCAGATATCTTCCCCATGCCGGGCCATGCCGTCTGAGGAAGTTTGAGAAAACAGGAGGACTTGGCCAGAGAAGTCAAGTCAGTCGTCGTGCCTCCTTGATGTCGACGCAGGTGGGTCGCCCAAAGATTCTTCGACCTGATAAGAGGAACGTCACAAGTGGTTGTTGACTCCTAAAGTCACCCTCTGCGCACCCATATACTTGGCATCTGTTGACCAAGTAAGGCTCTTTGCTGCTGCCGGCGGTCCCTCAGATGGCGGGATGAAGTAGGCTTCATCTCCCCAAATTGGAAACTTCCGGAGTGTACTACTGCCTTCTGCGTTCCGGTACTACTGTTTTTTTTTATCCTAAAGTGTCTGAAACTTCTATCAGCCAGCCAGTATCTGTTTCTAGAGTTACCCAGAAAAACAAGGGCTCGCACTGGCGTCAGCGCCAGAAAGCGTTGCTGCCACTTGCCTTTGCCTGCCTGACCAGCTGAATGGAGCAAAGGAATGCAATCGTAGCCATGTTGCAGCAGCTACATACATGATGGGTATTTGTTTCAAGAAAATGACTATAGATCGTTATAGACCATTAAAAAACATAAATCATGATACCATGGACCATGGATGAATGATTGGTATTGACATGTCAATGTATTAACCACATTATTTCTGTAGCTGCCCTTGACCACTTGACCACCCGTTTTTTTCCGGCCCTTGGCCGTTTTTTTATATGCCCTTGGCGTCCGGGCGCATAGCTTCCAAAGTGGGGCACCTTCCGCCATCATTTTCAGGAAACCCACCTTGCCAGGATATCTGGGGGTCCAAACCGCTGGAATCCCTTGTTGAGTCACCTGGTTTTAGCTGGTGCATGATGGGAAATGGATAGGAAATGGATGTCCATTTCTACTGATGCTATCCATAGGTGATCCATAGCCAGGTGGTTGAATCAGCCCAACAAGATTCAGTTCCGGTTGTCAATCTCAAATTGGGGGATTCAACATTCTGAAATCGACGATGTGGCTTGTAGGGCATGGGCATCGAAAGACATTGCAAACCGTTTCCACGCTTGAGAATCGCTCTTGTACCCCTCATGGAGTCAGGAAGACACATTTTGATGCACCACCCAGCAGCAAATTCTTGTGATACGTCCTGGTTTAGAGACATTTGCTGCTGGTCGACTGGGAATCTTGCCACTGAGCCCTTTGGAAGCTCCTTTGCACCTTCCAAATTGCGAAGGCAACTTTGACATGTCCAACACAGGTAGAAATCCAATGGAACATCATCATTCATGGACAGCAGTATCCAACCTCCTCCTCACAAGCATGTTTCTTGGATTTTGGGACCCCACCACTTTGAAATCTATGGGTGGGCGCAAACTGCAAGTGACTCATCTTGATATATGATTGCACTTCTCAGATTCTTTTCCTTTTAGCATATGATCTCGGTTTGAAAATGTGGTAAATACTTACTTCCCATTGGGTTCGCTAGTGCTCTCCAAGATACAGTATATCAAGGTAATATGAAGTATCTGTGGCTCCTTTGGCCCCCTAATAATTATCTATAAAATATATATATATATATATAATATATATATAATATGGCCAAATTGTGATACAAATGATACAAAAGGCTATGGGTCAAAAGCCTGGTACCTTTCTATTCAGCCCAAAATAGCTGGTGGATGTTCATTCCCCTAAATATGTTGGAAAAACAAAACACAGGTTTTGAGCCATCCCCATCCCCATGATTCCCATTCTGTCCCATTCAATTGCAAACAACATTTCCATGAATTTCCATTTCAAAAAATCATGACTCAAATCCATTCAAGTCCATAAAAACCCATAAAAATCAAATCTCGGCTCTTTGGTTTTGACTCATTCCCAATCTCCAAATGACAACCATCTACCGCCTTCCACCTTCGCAGCCGCCAAGGCTGCCCTGGAAGATTTCACCTCAACGCGGCGAAAAAGTGCTGGGTCAAAAGCCTGTACCCCTGGTGAACCCCAAGTCATAGCTGGGATTTATGGATGTTCATTCCACTAATGGTATATTAATGGTATTAATAGGTATTGACCCATACCCATATCCAAATTGATCCAAAAATTGTCGTTCCCCTTCAATTCTGAAACTTCGAATCTCGATTTCTCGCCTCTTTGGCACTTTGGCCTGAAGTTTTTTTTTCTCAACGCTCGATGTCCTACACCCTGCCTCCAGTTTGGCACTTTCTGCACCTGGGAGAACATTGCAATTTGCATACTCTGTGATCCAGGGAATGGACCACCCTCCCCTAACCTTAAACATGTCTAGGGCACGAAGAGCCAGCACACATATTCAAGATAATCAAACATATATACTCAATTAACATAATATCAGCTCCACTATCAGCTCTCAAAAATGCATGCCTAGAACATGTGGGACAAAGCTCAAACTGTATCCATGGTTTTCTTCGCTGCCCATCTGTCGCCTTGTTGTGTTGCTTGTTCCAGGGCGGCCTCCATCTTCGCTGCCTGTGCGACTCTCTCTCTCTCTCTCTCTTCCTTTGGCACAAATGCGATTGACAGGGGACGCGTTTGAAAGTAGGTCCAGATCAACGTCAAACAATGTCAATGGCTATGATCTTACTATCGCTATTGTAGTAGCAATACAAGAATCTCCCATGGATCAATCATCTTGGCTGCAAAGAAGCAGTTCCTTTTCCTGCCGTTTCCAAGCATCAAAATCCTGCCTGGTCTTCTGCTTGCTTCTGGGCAGGTCAGCTCACACATCGGGCTGCAAGGACCGACAAATTGGATCAAATTGGGCCTCTTTGAGTATGAAACAATTCTATCCAGCTTTTGAATCATGCAGCTAATTTCAATTAATTTCAGCTAGTTGCCTTGTGTCAGACATTGTGTCACCTAGCATTTTTAACCATGGAACAGGCTTTCTTCAGCGTAGCAGCCAGACTCCATGTCAGGCACCTCGTGAGCTTCCAGAGCTTCAGCTAGCCTCTGATCTCTGATCAGTCGCCGTGATATCCGTGATGAGTGGATAGTTACGATAGTTGTCATTGAGCTCAAGGGAATCATATGGGGATGGGTCAAAACCCTGGTACCCCTGTAGTTCACATCAAAATAGCTGGGTTTTATGGATGTTCATCCCACTAAAAATGGTATTAATAGGTATTGATCCATAGCCAGTTGTCATCATTGAGCTCAAGGGAATCATATGAGCGATGGCAGCTATGGTATCCATGATGTCTTCTTTTTCTCGCAGCAACCACAATGATGAGGCCGCCACTCTCGGTTCTGATCTTCAGCCTCCAGCAACTCTTTCTTCAGCTGCAAAACTTCGCCTGCTGAACACAAACAGCTGGACTTCAAAACCAAAGAAGGGAAACAACTAGGCACCTAGGCACCTAGGCTGAGTTTCGGGAACAACTGGATGATGTCTATCTCGGCCTCTATGCACTATGCAATGATTTACGATTGAGTTACAAGGCTGATGCTATACATGGATATACATGGAAGGTTGTTAATTTATCAATCAAATCTATGAATCGACTGAATCGACAGATCCATGAACGATGAACACCCAACTCGAAATTGTAGATGCTTCGAACAAATTGTCCATGATTATCGATGACCTTCGGTGCAGTGAACATTCCAAGGCAAGTCTGATTGGCAAGTCTATACAATTGCAATGCTAAATCACTGATGACCGCAAACACATCGCTTTTCAACAATTCTTGGATAGCAAATGATAGCAAGAAGGAAAACAAGAATCATACAATGCACTAAAATCATCCATGATGTAATACATGCCATGAACACCACAGCAAGGAGAATTTATCCCCAGGCATCCGGACTGGGTGGCGCATCCTAACGAGATGGGCGTTTCTCAAACATGGGGAGCCCGTAGAACTGACGATTGTCCCGTTTGCAAAAACACAAACAGAGGTCAGTAGAACCAGTGGACTGTCCAGAGCAGCTTTTCTGCAGCCAGGAGTTCTGTGAAACAGTTTTTCTGCCAGGTCTGAATCCAAAATTGAGTTGTGTTTTTCCTTGTAAATGGTGGGTCCTCATGTAACATGTTGGGTCTAAAAGACATGCTAAAAAGATTTAGTTGTATACATGTATCTATATAGATATCTCGTGCATACATGTATATCTATATAATTATCTATGTACATACATCAGAGATAAAAGCTATAAGTTATAAGATGTTATAAGTATCCAATCAATCTACAAACAAAACTTACATGGACTAAACATACTAAACATCAATTCCAATAAACTAATCATAAGATCCATCAATCCACTCTGTTGCAGCTCGCCTCGTGCCCCAACTCACGGATGCGAAGCTGCAACGCCTCCGGACATTGCATGGAAATCCCATGGGGGAAATTCTTGGAACATTACCCATAGGATCCATGCATGGTATATATGCTAACATTTGGGGTAGATTGATGGTAAATGTTCACATATATGGCATACATGGATCCTATGGGTTATAATTTTAACATATTTTAACAGATTCCATATTATGTGATGTTCACTTTTAAGCATATACCAATGAATATAATAGTGAATATAGCATGTAACTTTCTGGTAGCTTTTCCATATCTTATAATTTGCTGGTAGACCCGAGACCAACACCACTTTCACCTATGATTCCAGCTCGAGTCAAGGGACGGACCCATACGGAAAAATTAGTAACCTGAATACCCTGGCTACATCTGGTGCATTTGCTTAAGACTAGCAATATGTTATCTTACAGTTCCACTACATGACAATATAGAAAATACATGAAAATACATGAACGTACAGTCACTACTCCACTAGCACACCGGTTGCGAGACTTCCCAGTGCCTGGATGGTTGCCTGGTGTTGCTTTGTGCTTTCACGGCCTCGACTTGGGCTTCGAAAAAAAGAAAAAAAACGCGGTGACTAATGTAGAGCGACCACGATGATGCCGCGGAACAAGACACGATGTTCATCCCCCTGAAAAATGTAGATAGGATATATCAATGGCTACGAGTAGAAAATAGGTTTTGAGCCGTGCAAAAGACATTCAACATCTCCTGCTGTTGGTGCAGTCACCTCTTGATATTATGTTTAAATAAATTAAAACACCCCATTTGATGGCTCAAACTATCTCAAACTTCCCGTATTTGATGATGAAGTCCGCGTGGTTAAAGTGCATTTGTTTAAAGGTTGACCATATAGTTAATCCCAATTTCTTAAAATTTCTTGGATGGTTCAAGTGCCAACCCCCAGCAACCCCTGGTTAAACTCTCCGTTCGAGTCGAGCTACGACTCTTTCGCCTTTGCGAAGCCTGTAGCTTTTGTCTTGCCAGCTGAAGCTCCTTGGAGCTGGTTTACACTAGCAACACCAGGAGATTAAATGACTAGGAATTCTAACAACCAGGTGTTTTACTGAAATCGATTGGGAATCTATTGGAAATTCCAAGAAATGATGCAATATTCCCATTATATAGATGTCTCAATATTGGTGAGAGATCAATTGGGAATTCCAACAATTATCTAAATCTGTTGGTTAAACTTATTGGGATTTCAACATTGATTGGGTGAAATCTGTTGTGTAATTAATTAACACTAACAATTAGATGCAATTGATAAAGATCACCGATGCAATTGAGTTGCCAGGATGTATTTACGAGGTTTTATTATCTTCGAAAAACATGTGCTTACTATAAGTGGCATTGTTAAGTTTGTGGATATGAATCAATTTAACAGTTCGATTTAGATATTTGTTAGATCAGTGTCAATATGAAGTGGGATTTCATGTATTATATATTTGATCAACTTCAGGCCAGTGGCTGATGATGAATGCACTGCCTCTGAAAGCAGTCAGGCACCCAAATCTACTTCAAGAGTTTCTCTTCAACAATCATCACTCAATAATAGCAAACGGCTTGTCCAAAAATAGGATGGCCACAAGCTACTGGTCAATCATAAATTATTCAAACAACCATGTTCTGTGGAACCTATTCAACATATAAGCTTCAGTCAAAACAATTTCATGATGATGGTCCGATGGTTGTGTCAATCCCCTTCAAATATCCCCTTCAAATCCCATATGCGTGGTTGAAAATGCGGTCATTGACCGGTAATGGACCTGGATGCAGACCTGTCCCCACTTGACCACTCCATCAAGTCCTCAGCCAACTTGACCACTTCGGCATGGCCTGCAGCTGGGAGCCATAAAAAAAGGTGGTGAACATTGCCCCAATTCTGAATGGCCATCCAAAAAAAATATTTAATATATTACATAACATTACATAACCATAAAGTACCTTAAAATACCATCAATTGATGGTATATTCCATCCATGACCATCCCCAAGTTGACCATAAATATCATGGCCGGAGTCTCAAAACTTACATGGCGCCAGCGCCTGGTGCACACTGATCTGCCAACTCATCCATCTCCTCCTGGCGGGGTATACTTCGTCTTGAGGCAAGCCCACATGCGACTGTAATTTGCCATAAGTGATAACTAGCTGGTTAATCTCGAAATTGCCAAGCATGAAAAAGGACATGCAACTACGTAGATATACATGATATATTACACAGTATATGTATATAAATTTGTATATATATATTATGTATATAATGCATATACACATATGTAGACAATTCAATTATAGACCTACAGTGATCCCACAAGAAATGCCATCGCACCAGCCCCCGCGACACAGCTGCCGTATCCAGTGCCTTCAGTTGATGCTGGTGAGCGGTCCAGTGTCCTGCCAACTGGTGGCTGAGTTAATTTCTGTAAACAATGAATGGAACATGGTTGCAATCACCATTTCTATGGTTGAACAAATCCAACATAATCCAACTTGATGTTGATCATCATTCCCTTTCTATGGTTGAAAATGGACCATATCTGAAATCATCGAAGACTGTAAGGTTTGCTGCGCAAATGCCATGTTTCATCAAAATTAGTCATATTTAATCGACCATTCAAGTTGCGAAACCTGTATACTGGAAAACAGGAAAGTGGCCAAAAGATGGCAGGATGGGCCAAGCTATCCTTAGAATTGCAGGCCAGTCCTATGCTTGCGCGAACGCCAACCATGAAACTTTGGAATTCATCAGTCTGCTTCTTCAGCTGACCATGCAGTTCTTGGCAAAGACCATATGCCTCACTTCGCCACTTATCTCTGGCCCCTATCGATCAATATAATACCATATAATATATATAATTATATATATACACATAGTTAATTTGAGGTTATTATATTACAACATAACCACAGTACTATGTATATGATTGATTATGATTGTATATGTATATGGTGTATAGATAAACATATTATATATCATATCATAATATACACATAACTTCCAAGGCTGCAAGTGTTTCTGTGACGCAAAGAGATCGGAAGCGATCTCGGACCATGACTCCCTTCAAATCGGCCTGGCAGCCACTGGGCTCAATGGGTCCTATGAGATGATTTGGGGCTCCATTTTAGGACACCTCCAAAAAGGAATTGGATGTCAATGTGCCCAGAATATCTCAGAATGAAATATGATACCTATTGATACCTACATTCTATGAAATATGATTTATGATTGAGATTTTGAACAAAAACTCAAAATATGTCATGTGCCGCCGCTCCATCCACATAGTTGCCCGATGAATGGTTGACTTATCATTAAACTAGTGCTGTTATGCCCCTACCCAGACATGTGGATCTGTCTCAAGATTGGCTGTCGCAACCCTATCATCATTTTCCTCATCTTTATACTACATTAAAATCATTAAAGTGAATTTTTTGGGATGGCATACTCCAAGATTTCAGGACCAAAATCTCTCGCAGGCCTGTAGATCGAGAATGTCCTGGTCATGCGATCGAAGTTTCCATTGCAAACCAATCGCCTGGAGAGTTCGCCATCCGAAGCAGCGGAAGTTCAAAGCTTTTCATCTTAACCTGATGAGACGCAGTGCGACATCTTCAAGCAAATCTCAAAATGACGTAATTTTCGTTGTAGCCATTTTTGCACAGCCGGACTGACCCACCTTCTTCTCCAGAATTGCCTCGGGATTCCGTAGCAAATAAGATGAACAAACAATCCTGTTGAAATCGAAGCAGTGTCTAACATGTGTCTAAGAAATAGTCATCTAGTGGGTCAAAATCCTGTCAACCTGTCACCAAAACAGCAAAATTTGCTGGGATATGCTGGGATTTATGAATGTTTATCCCGGCAAAAGATGGATGATTATATAGCTCTTGATCTCAGTAACTCACAATAAATCATCACCATAGTGTTGGTTGACTCTCATTAAATCCATTAAGTCCTACCTGGCACTATGGGATTTATAGGTACTCACCAAAGAGTGACCTGCTCCTCAAGCTTTCAGCGCACGGCTCGGCTTGGGAAGCCCCTGCCTTTTCCAGTTCCAAACGCTCGAAATCCTCAGCGATCAACGGGATTTAATGGGACTTCAAGGGATTTAATGGGGTTTAGTGGGAATTAACCACATTTAACCATATGTTTAAAAATATTTAACCATGTTTTTACCACATATGACCATATTTAACCAACATTCTGGTCATTCTGTCAAGGAAAACACTAATCATATCTCCAATGACTCTCACCTTTGAACATCTCATACTGAATTCCATCAGGATCCATCAGCTTCCGAGCACTTTGACTCAGCCGCGTTCAACGTGTTCCGATCCTGAAACGATGTGTTTGAGGCCGGGACAGCTGACTGATGACTCACATCCAATGGCGTCAAGCTGACACCTCCTTGCTGGGAAATGTTGGAAGCTGCAAAACCTGGGTACTTAGAAGTCCTGTGCTTCTGAAGTTTGACCTTGCAATTTTAGCATTCAACATTTTTCAAAGACCCTTCAAATCTTCATCTCCAACTTGGCTCAATGATCCCTCTCTCCCATCTTCATCAGTCCTCCAGAGCCACAAACCTCACAGGGCACAACAGCACTGCATGATGCGATCCATTGCTCCTCAACTCCAACGTGCTGAGCCCTGCTGCCGGACAAACGAACTCCCGCTGCCGGCAGGGGGATGGGGTGTGCCAAAAGCCTGCCACGGCCGACAGGTTCAACTGGTGAAGGAAGCACCAACAACATCAGGACCGTCATTGGAAGAATTCAAGATCAGATGATTGAGAATGACTGAGAATGACGATACTCAGTTGGCATCTTTGTTATAGCTTTCCCACAAGGATCCTGCCGTTTGTCTTATTGGGGTCAATGTTCGCACATGTGGCTTTGTCGGGAAAGGGTCCCCTTGCATCTCATGATTTTCAATCATCATTTCCCATAACTTGGGGTCCCATCCGCCCCTTATTGTTGGGTCGACCCCTTCCATTTTTGCTGGTCAATAACTTTAATCCATACCAAATACCATCAGGCATGTCTTGTTCAATGATGAAATCCCATAGTATCCATCAATGGTAGTTCATCCCCAGCAAATGGATATATAATTAACATTAATTAACTACCGTAGTTTCACATAAAAAAACTCTCCATGGTACGAGTATAATTATTGAATACTAATTAATCATTTCTAATCATCAATAAACAATGACACACACTAACGAACATTAACACTTCTTAACAATCATTAACACTCATTAACCATGATTCATCATTAGATCATCTAATCCAATCTCATCAAATCTAATCATCAACAATCATGGACAATGCTCAATAATGAATAATCCATCCCCACACGTCGCCATATCGCCTCCCAAAGACTTGGTTTCAGAGGCGGACACCGCGCGATGGGCGCCTTGATGTGATGGGGATGGGGGTCGTGTTTCCTATGAAAAACGAGGTACACCTTGTAAATGATCAAACATTGGGTGCACTGCATGATAACGCATCAAAAAGTGGCTGCAAATCATCACAACAACTGGGTATGAAGCATGCAAACTTGGCTATGAACCGGCAACAAAAAGGAGGTATAAACCATGAAAACCATGGGGGTCCATCCAAAAAAGACGTTCCATATCTACACGGAAAATCGGCGGAGATGATGACACGAAGCAATCATAACCAATACCACCAGGGATGTGCCACGGTTTTGATCCATAGATATCCATAGCCATGAAGACCATGAGCGACGGGCTAAGATGAGTTACTAGGATCTCCGCCAAGTCCATCAGTAATTACATCATTCATATTTCGTATATTTCACATTCATCATGTCTCCATCAGTTGTTACATCATTCATTAATATCTCATATACAAATACAGTATACATAATATACGTATATATAATTATATATATACTGTATATATCACATTCATATCACATCATATAACCTCATCACTTCTTAGCTGATCTCTTCTTGGTTCAAGTTTGATCGGAATTTGTGGCACATCCACTGGGTTTCTCCGGCGTCTCAACTCTTTGGCCTCGACGCGGAGATCCTGCAGCACTGCACTGCATGCTTTGCCAATGGAGGTTTAACGGGATATTAATGGGATGTCAATGGGATATCAATGGGATGTTAACGGGATATTAATGGGATATGAACATTACTGGATTAATCGGATATTAGTGGGATATATATATATATATACATAATATATATATATATAACTATATATAATATATATATATACATATATATATATTATATATATGTTCATGGATATACCCTCCGGTAATCAAACATGGCAATTGGGAATTCCCTGTTCGATGATTTTCCCAATAACACCTCCGTTTAGAGGGAATGTCCAATTGCAATGTTTGATCACCGGAGAGTTTCCCATCACTTTCCCCATCAAGATATGGCAGTGTGTCAAAACCTTGTACCCCTGGTGAACATCAAAATAGCTGGGATTTATGGATGTTCATCCCACAAAAAATGGTATTAATAGGTATTGATCCATAGCCATATCAAGATAAGCCGCTTGACCTCCACACCTTGCCATATGGAGATCTCCCGGTCCTTCAAGGTGACGTTGACCTGTGGATCCGTTTCCTGATGACAGCTCAGATTCACCGAAAGAGATCCCCAAGTGTTGAGCTAAGAAATTACCCATAGGATCCATGGTGCTGGTATATATGCTAACATTTACCATCAATATACCCCAAATGTTAGCATATATACCATACATGGAGCATATGGGTTATAGGCTCCTGCTTTTGTGGCGACTCTTTCTGACCTCTTTTCTTGGCTGGTCTTCTGCCCGCCTCACGCGTCATTGAGTCATGACAACAAGATCAGATTGGACATCAGATTCCATGACTTGGGCAAAACAATTGGAAAATCATCCAACTATATAAATGGGTTATTTTCCATCCAGTTTGATTACCGGAGCTATTCACTAGAGCATCCGGTGTACTTATTTAGAAACTAGGCGCTCTTGCAGGGTGTCGCAGAATTCTCAAATCTTTCATCATTCAATTCATGCTGATGCATGCGGATGCAAATATATGGGCATGAGATGGCATGAGTATGAGTCAAAATTACAACTCCTCAGAAGTGGATGTTTTCAGGAGCCAAATATTGCCATCATATTTCTAATTTTGAAGGTACCCTGACCCATTCCCAATATTCTGGGCCCAAAAGTAGCGTACCCCAAATCCCATCGCTCGATTTTCGCGACTACAATTGACATCAAGTGGTTTATCATATTATTTTCACTCTTGGTTTTTCCAGGTTAATAAGTTAATACTGCCATTCACATAAATTCACATCAATTCACTCTGAAATCCCAGAAAAACTCATGGTTCACACTGCCATCTTTTTCTTGGCGAATAACGAAAGTTAGCCTCTGCTGTCTGGACCGGATCCACCTTGAATCGCCTTTGTTCCAGTGCCAGTACCAAAGCCTTCACCTCGCGGAAGCGCGTTTTTTGTTGGTGTCCTCTCACTTTCTTGAAATTGATACATGTGAAATATCATGTTAGATGATTTTGAAACATTATATTACTGTATATATCTATATAATATATATATATATAGTATATTATATATATATATATTATTATATAGTAATTATATATGTATCATGTTGCTATACATCAATCAATAGTATGCTATATGAATTATCATCATATTGTACATCGTTATACACCGTTTACATTATTGTGTGCCAAAGAAAGATGGGCTTTAAAAACAACTAGCAAACCCCGATGCCGGACATCAGTCGCCTCCCGCTTGATCTCAAACATTGAGCACAGGCTCTTGGTCCATGGCAGTTGCAAGGGTATGATGCTTAAAGAATTCATTGAACTATATTGCATTGAACTGGCGTACTTAATCTTAGATTATCTGAGATTATCTGTCTATCATCTCATCATCTCCAAAAATGACTAGCAATAGCTTGGAATATGTCATAATGTGTCCAAAACTTCTCATGGCATTTAAAACAGCTGGGGCGCTCTGTGTCGTTTCGACGGCCACCGTAACGAGCAAACGAGCGGCAAGTCCAAAGCCAAGGAAACCAGCTTCGATTTTTGAAAATAGGATGCCCAGTGATACCCCCAAACCCCATGGTCTATCTATCTATTATGTATCAATCAATCAAATCAATCAATCAATCTATTCATCCATCGGTGGATCCACCGATCCATCCATCCACATCATTCCACATCTCCATGGCAGTGCTCGGTCTATTGCAACTGGATACGGATACGAGCTGGGTACATTCAATTTCCGGACAAGACATGACAAAACCATTGTTGGAAGCTTTCAGAACATTTCAAGGAATCCGTGGTGCAACTTTGGCACCTTTGTAATGTAGAGCTACTTTGAGCTCCGGGGCATCCCTGGCCCATGTCTGCATGCTAGGAATGGGTCAATTTTTCACCGCTTGAGCTAAGAAAAAAAGGTTTACGCAAGCTTTTTTTGACAAATCTACACAATTGATCTACACAATCTTACATATGTTTGACACATCTATGACAGGTTGGAACCGTTGGGCATTCTACAGAATTTTGACCCAGATCCAGATCTGCCACTAGAAATGTGTCGTCGCACTGCTCCGCAAGCGCCGACGAAGGTCGCCACTCTTGCTCTTGGGCACCATGAAGTCATCCATGGTGAAACTTTGTTCGCCTGGTCAGTTCTATGATCAAACGGGGCAGTGGACCCAAGAAGTTGGTTTCATTCAAGTAATAAACCACCAAAAATAGTGGAAACTAAGCAACAAAAATATATAGTGCAAGTGGCATCGATGATTGCCCGCACTATCTTCGGACAGGCATGCGTCTCCCAAAGATACCAGGTATTCTTTCCCAGAGAGAACTGGTCAATCTGAATTAGAATTCTACTTTTAAGGAGCGGCAGCAGGGGCATAATTGATCAATACTTTGTTCACAAATTTTCGAAACAATCCAAACAAAATATAAAAATGGCACGAACGCACAACCAGCAATTGACAATTCCTAGACCTGTATGGTTGAAAACTGAATATGACCAAATGTGTGGTCCATTCAACCAAACTCTCCGCCCATTGAGCCATGACACCCTTGGCATTTCGACGTCTGGCTTCCACTCCCCAGTCTTTGGCAGCCAAGGCAGAACCAGCAGCAAGCAAACCTGTGGCAACCCAGTCAGGTTCACTATTTCAATGGACTTAACATGGCAGGACCTTCGGTTTTGATGCCATGCGGGGTAAATAAAAACACACATGAGATCCAATTATACCGTTCTATATGATAAAACAGCTCTTATACAAATACCGTACTTCGGGAAACTACATAAATGCAAAGAACCGGCCTCAAGCATTGAAGACAAGCGACTCTGGATTATCATTTCAATCAACAGAGACAATCTTCAACATCATCTTGCCACTCTTGTACTGTTGATGGTAGAGTAATACAATCAAAGCATGTTGCCACTCTTCAACATCTAAAATCCTTGACCAATCATCATAAACGGATTAATAATATTAGATAGACACAATATGCAGTATCCTGTAGTATTACATTCTATCACATTTTAACATAATATTTCATGTAAGATCAACTGCCAGGTTGTTCTGCGATTCATCCGCGCTGCTTTATCCGCACCTCCAATCTTTTGCAACGTCATCCTCAGCGCTTTCACACTGAGGTGTACGGCGTGCGCCGCAGCACGCTGCGCCACATCATCAGGGTGGGATTCAGCTGGAGAGCTTTCCATGTCCGAAGCTGTGCCTGGTTTCTTCGTTTTTGAGACATGGACATGGTAGCATACTCATAGACAATCTTAAAACATCTTAAAACCGTATAAACTATACATTATTACGACTCAATTTCAAAAAGCTTATGGGTATCATAAAACACCATGAACCTATAATATAAGCAATCATTGAACAGTCCTTTGGGATTCACCGTGTTGCATCATGTTATGATACCTGGCAAACTGAATGCAACCTGATATATAGAAATATATAGAATATATATATAGAATATATTAGAATATATATATATATATATATGATAATATAATATATAATATGTAATATATATAATATATAATAATAATATATATATATATACACATACATTATAATTATATATATAATAATTATAATATATATATATATATTTAAGTTTTCGGAGTTGTGGGTTGACGAGGATTCTCATACAGTAATGGAATGCAAGTCATGCCCACTCAATATCATTGCATAAATGTCTCTGGTTGGTGGCTTCAACCCCCTGAACAATATTTGTCAAGAGGGACCATCATTAAAGGAAAATAATGTAGGTTTGAAACCACCAACTAGTACCTTCCTCTAAACTAACATAGATGTGGAAAACCCACCATTTGCACATAATTTTCCAAATGGGAAACCATGGGTTTCCACATCTTACTACCCTAGGGTATATCATAATGACCATCAGCCGACAGGGCTTGAAGGCTTCCATTCCCGACCTTCTGCAGCATCCCCTTGAAGCATGTTACCTTGCAAACGTGGCGGAGAGTGTGGTGGTAAACCCGATCAGCACCCTTCCCCTTCTGTTTATTCTGTTCACATCAAAATAACCGGGAAAAACACAGGGTTTATATGGGTTTATCCTATCCCCATGTGAGTGGCGGACAAAATTACGTACTACTCGCAATGGACATGGCCAAAGTGGGTGGTCCCCTATCGTTTGTGAAGGTGCCACTGTAGGTCTAGTGAGTCTAGTTGTTGCTGTGAGGTGCTCTTGTCTGCGTTTTCCCATCTGAGGCAGCAAGATTCCAACTGGGATAGTTAGTACTTAGTACATACTGTGGATGGAAGAAATCCTGCACCAGTTGATAGATGGTTTATCCCATTATTTATAGGGTTTCAACCATCCAAGGTGGTGCAGGATTTCTTCCATCCACAGTATGTTAGTACTCAGTACACTATTACAAACGAACCAAAATCTGTGGTCCATGTGAATTACCAGCGCGCACAAGGATTTCACACCAAGCGACAAATACTTTGGGATGAGATCCCCATTTCCGGAGAGTCCCTCTTGGAGCCCTCCAACAGATGGTGAAGTTCGCGATGCAGGGAGTCCTCAAGTCAGCGAAGTCTGGTTGTTTTTTTCTCATAGATCTTGGATCAGGCCCCACTGACCCGAAGTCAGCCAGCAGTTGATTTTTCCTGACTTGGGAAGCCACTTTTGCACATAAAATAATTCATATATATATAATTATATATATATATACAATATATATATATATACACAATATATATATATATATAATTATATATATATACAATATATATATATATACACAATATATATATATAATATATATATATATAAATACCCTATTTTCTGCGAGATTCATCCAAGCCCTGCAGCACCAGCTTGATGGCTCGGACGAAGGTGTGGCATCTTTCAACCACGCTCTTGGGCAGATCCCGCACAATCTTTGCAGCCAACTCCGGGTCACAGCGACTGCCACTGTTCTGCACAGCATTCAGCCAGACGTAGACCTGACAGGTGCAGTGAGCGATAGAAAAAGGGGAGATGCTTAACGATGATGAATGATGGTTAAGGGATGTTAAGGGCAAGTGACCATCTCAGCTTTGCAGCTTGAAGAGCTTGAAGCTCTACCAAAAATCCATCAAAATCCCAGAGAAATCATCAAATCCCAACACCGGAGCATCCCGCACCTCGTCAAAGTGATCCAGCAGTGCGGGCACCGATTCGGCCTGCGTTGCCATGTGGCGAAGCCGCGAAGTGATGAGGTCAACTGGGGCCAGTCACCAGCTGGTTAGACAATTTGAAAGACTGTAGTGATATGTAAAATCACAGGAAGTTGCTCCGACCATCTCCACAATTCATCAGAATTCACCGATTTCAACATATTTCAAGTATCATCACTGGATATATCACACTTCTCTGGCATTGTCTGAAACTAGGTTGCCCCAATAGTTCCGCTTTTTACACCTTCGCAACCAGGATCCCATGGCGACCTTGTAGGCATTCTTCCAGAGTCTCGTCCACACCAAGCCTGGCGGTTTGGTGGGACCTGCTGCGAATGGGGCATCAATAAATGCACGTGGCCATGGCAAAACAAACAAATTGTCAAATTGTGTTAGTTTCATGAGTTTCAGGAAACATTCTCAAAAAAAACTGTCTTCCTGTGAGTTTCATGGACTAAAGTTGAGAAAAGATCAGAAGGGTAGAAACTGATACGCTTGCCATTGCAAAGATGGAGATGCATCACACAGCGAGGGATGCGCAATTCACGTTGTGGCGGAGTTGGGAGATAAGATATGATGCCTCTTGGATGCGAATCAGAAAGTGTATTGGATGTCATCTGGGGTAGTTCATGCATATTTGATCATATTTGCATACTCACTGCGTATTCATCATTGTGTGCATGTCCCTTCATCCTTGGGTGTATCAAGGGAGTTTCGAGGCGCCATTGCTGGCCTTCCTTCTGGATCTCAGAGTCCCAGAAGCGAGCGTCCTCACGCACTGCATCAATCCACAAGATTGGCATAGATTATAATATGATATATGGTAATATATATATATATATTATATTATAATACCTATATATATATATTATATGTAGTATACCCTAAGGCTCCTGGTTACTTGTATTTTAGGTAACTGGCCCTCAGCGACAACATCTTCCGGAACTAGCCTCCCAGCGAGGAACCAGTACCTCATAGGTATGGTTTTGCACCTTATTTGACAAGACCCCACAGCGCGCGTTTTATCCTTTTCTTGAATCAAACCCTAATTTTTGAGGTTTCGCTGCTTGCAGTTTGAGCATGCAGCGTCTCAAAACACGAATTGCCATTCCTGGGCCTTGGGTATGAAAGACAATGGCCTTCAGGTGGCCCATAAAATCCTCCCCTCCATAGTTGTGAAACATTCTCGGATTGTATTGTTCCGTTTTACAATCACAAGAAATATGATCCAGCTGGTGGATCTTTGGAATAGCCAGCCACCTAAGCTTTTTTTGTACACAAGAAACCCAACCAGCCGTGTCATACAACACACAGCACTGTAATCCCAGATCACGAAGTTGTTGGCCCTGCTCTGCACTGAGGTAGCCAGGAAATAATTCCAAAAGCCTTTGCCATTCTGCAAAGCTACACCTCATATCGTGATGACAATTTGAACATTTTATGTGTGTGTGAAAAGCTTCTTTATTTGTATTGTTCCGTTGAGGGTGGTTCCCTGTTAAAACCCCTTAAGACTGGAGGATCATCCCACTTAGTAGCTGGATAGCAAGAAGCTTTAGTGGAGTTCAATTGAAGTATTTGATGGCTTATTCACCAAATAGTTATGATGAATTGCTGATAGGGTGTAATCCTCCAATGATGGTGCTCATTGATCCAGGGGATTGCACTGTTAAAACCCACCAAGAAACACAGCAGCCATTCCAGCAGAAACAAATTGCACCCGTTGTGAGAAATCTTGCTCGCTCTCGCCCGCCACACGTGTAAGCATCACATTTTGGTTGGCACTAAGGGTATCCTGAGTGTCTCATGGGGCCTCAAATAGATAATAATGTTTACACAAAAGAATCCAACAACAATGTCACAAAGAAAAATAATTACTGAGAACCAAATACACATTTACTACCAAATTGATCCAAATTGTTGAAAGAGTCGGCCAAGAATGCCAAGATTACCCGTCCATTGAATGCTTTCGTCAACATTAATGGAAACTGTGGAACTCCTTTTGCATCCTGAAGGTGAAGATTTTTTGTTTTCCATCTGCGTTGAGATGATTGAATCTTGTGAGCAGAGCACCACGCTTTAAACTGATTAAACAAATCATCAAGCGCGTTCGCCAAACAACACCCGTGACGGAGCTGAAGATCCTCTGCTAGTAGAAGCAACCCCTCTGCAAGGATAACATGGAGGAGACCAAGGTTGAGCACGTGCATAATACAATGTCGCCTAAGCAAATGCTGCTGCCGGGGGCTAATTTGCCAATATTAAGTTCCCCAAAGTTGATACTAAAATACAAGTAACCAGGAGCCTTAGGGTGTAGATATAGCCGCAGAGACCCTTCAAAACAAAAAGTATAAATACTTTGGGAAATTAACCACACAGGAAAATACAGGCCCAAGGTGCAACATGCTAACATGAAACCCTACGAGGTGAATCAAGGGAGGCTGCGGATTGGGAAGACATTCTTGTATGAATTCTGCTGTGGTTCGAAGTTGCCAGCCACCAAATTGCGTAAATAGTTGCCCAAACCTCCCAGGGGTTGCCATCACAGAATCCACCATAACAAATTTGGGTATTATTGAATTGTGTAAGGGCCCGTGTTTGCTTTTAAAACTACAATCTCAATACATTAGAGGCACGGCATCACATGATGTGGGTTTGTCTTGAAATTTGGAAAGTATGACCATATGAATAGGGTCGTCTTGATATAACCATATTACCCATAACCATTAATTTGGGGGAATATTATTTTCATATCAAGAAGGTTTTTTCAATCCTGATGCCTGGGAAGACGAGCAGCCTTGCAACGGTGGCAGGTTCGCCCAGTTTTCCAGTAACAATTCCATAAGGAAAAGATTTCAACTAGCCATTTCCAATCACCTTTCACTTGAGTAACTGCAAATTTTATGGCTAGCTTTGTTCCAGCCAGTTTTGTTTCCTTCCGCCCCAGTTCAAATCCAGATTCATCAGCCAGAGCCACTGTAGGGCGGCACCCTTGTAGAGCAATGTTTAAGCTCCATGTTGCCCTCTCCAAGATGGGACGCAACGTCTCCTTACCAGCAGCAGTTGGCCCTACAAACTAGGGACCAAGTAATTATGCAGTATTAATATGAAGTAATTTTATTTTAGAGTTATGGGTCACTAGACAACTAAATTACATACAAACACAGGAAACACAGCCGGTTTCTGATAGCAATGGGACCTTCCTGCACCATGTTCCCCGAGGCAGGGGCACATTGTTGGGAATAAGGGGTGGTTCATAATTGGAAAGCCCAGAATCTTTACCACCAGCTCCCACGAGAATACCAGTTTCAACGATGAAGAACAAAAAATTGGATTTCCACGCAGCGCCTGGTTGGGTTGAAGCTATACTTTTTGTTAGCCGTTTTCAAAACAATGTTCCCTTAATAATCACATTTGGGGGAAGGATGCAAAAACTTTGACAGTTAACCCAGCGTAAGAAACCTTGTTTCCAGACAAGGGGAGATTGCAAAGCTAGGGCAGTGAACTTGTCCAAATATGTGTTGCTAAACTTTGCATCATCGCCGTACAGTGCGATTGGTAATGCACAGTTTTTCCCAGGATGTGAGCGAGCCCATTCCTGCAGTACTGAAAAATGTTGCCAGTATTTCCTTAGTATCCAAAAGCTGGTGGGCACAGATTAGATGCATCACCTAATAAGGGGCCTCAATTATACTCCCAAACAAAATATGATGTTTATTCAAAATGAGGGTCTGAATCTCTTCGAAGGGGACTCTGATATGGTCATTTCTCCACAAATAATCTAAAAGTTCGTGGGGGTCAAACATTCCAAGTTTGCGCATCTCCACATTGTCTCCCCCGGGCTCTGTCCGCACAGCGCATTCACAATATACAATGTCCAAAGGACATGGCATGAACCTGAATAGATCTCTGTTGGCATTGTTGGATTTGATTTTCGCTAGCTTCCGTGTTATAGGATGCACGTTTGATTCACCAGCTTCCTGCACAGGGAACTCCCCCAAAAATACTAATTATTTAAAAATATTGGGGTGAATCAACTTCTCAAAATTCAATGGTAAAGCCTCAAAAAATTGCCCAATACCATGTGGCCTTTACCATAGCTGATGCAGCAGCTGCTGCACTTCTAGCACTCTCACGACCAGTGCCCACATTGCTAAGCCTACAGGGGACTCAAACATTTAGTGAAAGAATAAACAAAAAATATTGTGCTTTTTTTCCTACAATGCCCTTAGATCCCATCAGCCATGGCACAGGTGAGCTGCATAGTCAACTGGTTTCGCTGCGCTCGGCTTCTCAGAACCTGCGTGGGTTTTGGATGTCGATATGGTGCTTAAACTACGAGTATTACTATTAAATGATATCCACCTGGTTGGTGAGCCTAGCTCTGTTGGTCACCAATTGGAGAAATTTCACTGCTAGCACTTAGATGTGAGGTAGATAGGCCGAAATGAAAAAACAAAGCAGCTATTTTCTCCGCTTGCTGTCAGCATGTGGAGGCACACGCAAACCATCAGGTTCTGATACGACATGTGACCAGGGTTCCCCTGAGCCCATTGGAATAGTTGCCCAAGGATATCTATCTGGTCCAGAGCCGCTTTCAAGATATGTATTGTGATCCATTATTAGATCAATTGCAACCATGTGGTGTTGCGCAATGGCCTCCAAACCCCCAAAAAATATGGTCATGTTTTGAAACCTGTAACATGGGAAAGCCGATGCACACACCATCCATTGGCGCGTACCCCAAAAAAGTTGGCAAGCAAAAGCTGCACTTTCACTTAAGCTCCTGCTTTTGCAGTTTTAGCTTTGGCCTTGGCCTTCGCCTTTGAAAACAAACGCTTCACAGTGTCAACCACCTTTTTCACTGACTTCAGCTCGGCATCCAAAGCCTGGTGGGCAAGGTGGTTTCTGGATAGTCAATACCACCAAAAAAATAAAAAACACACATTGTTGGATTACAGATATTTCATGGATGAAACATTCAGATTTTATTTTGCAATCATGATGGATTTCCACAATAATAAGATTGTCCCGATGTTGGCGCTCATTCAGCCGGGTTGCATCGAAAGTTGGTACGATGTCCTGCTTCTTGACGAGGTTCTGGACTGCAGTGGCCTTCTGCTTGTCGAGCGACTTCGAAGAGGCCTGAAGATCTCGCATCAAAGCTTCCTTGAAGTGTTCACTCCTGGGCGGAGAATGAAGAGACCTAGCGACTTGATGATCAGATAATGTGGGACCATAGTGGGACTGATGGCTCAAATTTTTTTATTTTTTGGGCAAGGCACACCACAGTAACTGGCGCTACGTGCAGCTTCACTTCCATTTCCTTCAAGTCGGTCAAGAGCTTGTGGGCCGTATTGTTGGCCTCAATTCCCAAACATATAGATAGATAGATATATAGATAGATAGATAGATAAATAGATAGATAGATAGATAGACAGATAGATAGATATAGATAGAAATAGATAGGTATAGATAGATATAGATCGATATAGATAGATAAAGATAGATGTAGATAGATAGAGAGAGATAGATATAGAAATAAATAGAAATAGATAGATAGAGATAGAAATATATAGATATAGATAAATATAGTTAGATATAAATAGATATAGACATAGATATATATATATATATATAGGTAGATATGTATATATAAAGATAGATAGATATTTATAAAGGCCTATATGTATTTATTATTATATATATTAAATTATCAAATTATTTTTATATGTATGCATATTAGATATACATCTTATCGGTAACCCCAACCTAGTGAATCCCACATGATGGCAGGAAACTTGTGACAGCTTCTGCTCAGGCGTCTTCTCCTTCGGAGCAGCAGCATTGGTGGGAGTCTTGATGCGACGCGTTGGCATACCTGGTCCAACATCAGCATCCTCCATGGCTGTATTCCTTGGCAAGGGGCTGAATGGTATTAACATTAGGATGAAAAAAATGGGGTTCTAAAATATCTGAAATGTTGCTAACAAGAATAACTATTGGGGCTTAGGTTCAAAGCATCATGCCAATCCTCCTCATCAACATCAGCATCTCGTTGGAGAGTAGTGGACGTCTTGAGGTTCGTCTTTTTGGCTTCACTGTGGGACACAAAAACTTTATATCTCCACAATTCCTCACGATCTGGGAAATCAGGATGCCTCAGATTAAGAGAGCAAACGGTGTTGGAAAATTCCCAGTTGTCTCAACATACAGTGTGTGAACATGTTTTATACTAGCCAGAAGCGATGAGATACGGTTTAATGTACTTGTTCTTCATCTTGGATGGCAATCTGTTCTCGGCATCCTTGTGCCTGCTGATGAGGTCATCTGCCAATTCTTCTGTCCCAAGCTCCCGGATCAGGCCTGACCTGGGAAGGAACTGGTAGAGCTCCTGGTGCTCAGATTCATGGCTTTTGGTTGCAGTGACAACCAACTGGCACTTGTTCCAAACGCCACGGCATGACAGGAACTGCATGTACAAGTCGTGCATCTTGTTGTTCTTCCCATCTTTGCCTAGCCGGCATGAGGTACAGTAGTAGAGATACGATTGGGCAACCTTGAATATATCAGATATTATAAATATAATCAGGCCCATGTAGTTTACTATAATATATTTAGGAGGTGCTGGAACTCTCAATGTCTAGTTGCTGGTTTCTGCTTCGATCTTCTTCTGGGCGATTTCTTCAGGAACTGGGTTCTTGGTACCTCGGCTGTTCCCCACTGTGATGAAAACACCAAGCAAGTAACCAACCGAGATTCACAAAAGGCATCTTCAACATTTTTTTGAATAGTTATTAGCCATGATACTCCTGATGCTTCTGTAGAAACGCATGTACAATGCTGGTGGGCTCAGGGGATTCCCATGCTTGTCCAGCCGCCACTTATCCCCGGTCCCATTCTCCACATCCTCTGCAGGTTCAGCCCCTTCCTGCTGGTCGACTTCTTGGCCATCAGTGTTGGGGGTCTCAGGCGTTTCACCGGCCTCACTTGCGGCAGATGCCACACTGACCCAGGAAGGCATGCGATTTGCCAGGGTTGACCTGATATCAGGACTGGTGGTCTCCTCCATGTCCGATGGTGATGGGACACGTGGGCTGTGAGCATCCCCACTGCCATAATCCCAAGTGGATTTTCTATCCACAACCCAACTTTGGGGGCCCCAACAGTAGACATCTCTGTTCTTCCATGAATCATAATACCAAGTGGGTCCACCATAGCAATCCCAGTTGGACCACCAGCTTTCACCCCTGGACCCAAAGTAGTCACGTTGGCTGTCGTACCAGGGTTCTTCCTCTGTTTCCCACCCGAGTTGTTTTGGTTCAACAGAGCTGGTAGCCAAAGAGGTATCAGCGGTGGAAATGGTATCAGGCGGAGTGGCTGTGACTGCGTGTTCCTTGACAGGGGGTGTCGTCAAGTGCATAGCGCTGCTTGTGTCCCTGCCAGGTGCTTTGGGGGTGTCAGGCAAACTTGACTCCAAGCTCTCGTTGGAAATTGTTTTCGGTGGTGGAGGTTTGATTGACAACCCTGGGGGTGCTTTTGGTGGGATCTGCGGTGCCTTTGCTGCCACTGCTGGTGCACATGCTGCTGCCGATTCCAACCGCTTGTTCTTTGCTTTCTGCAGGACATCTTTGACCCTATCAAAAGCAGAAGATGCCTTAGCAGGTGTGCTTGAGGTCACAGCAGGGGTGGGAGGCGCTGCTTTGACTGGTGCGATTGCAGGGCTTGGGGGCGCTGCTGGGGAAGCTTTCACCGGTGTCACGGTTGGAGAGGCTACTGAAGAAGCTTTTGCTGGGGGTGGGGCTGTAATTCTACCTGGAGACTTTCCCCTCACCCGCACAGAAGGCATTGCCTTTGACTCACAAACAGCCTTGGGTGGTGAACTGCTAGGTTCCGGTGTCACGCCAGGTTTGGCCTTGACACGAACTGGCTCATCAGTAGTGACATCAGTGTCGTTCTTCCTCTTACTCTTTGCTACTCTGGCTTTGGCTAGGTAGTCTTGTGCCGCATTTGGATTGGCTAATGCCTGTGGAGGTGGTTGTGCTGCAACCTTCTTTGGCCTTCCCATGGCTCCTGGTATGTTTTGAAATGGCATCAACTTGAAAAAAATATAGCAAATTTGGAATTCACGGTTCCAATTTGAATTTAACGGTTCCAGGCCTTTTTTAACGGTTCCAGCCCTAAATTTAACGGTTCCAATGGGAAATTTAACGGTTCCAAATCGAGCACCCTGAAAACACCCTGAAACTCCTGGATCAAAACGATCTCCACCAAGGGCAACTTGAGCCTGCAAACACCTTTGGTTCATTGGACATGGGAAACAGGATGCCAATTGGAACCATGATGATTCATGACGATTACACAGAACATCAAAGAACCATCATGTCATGCTGCATAGGCACTTGAGAAAGCAGTTCAATATTTTCCAGATCCCCGCTATGTGATTGCACCACATTGTTTGAGGTGACACTCCAAGACTGTCAGCCCGAATGTTCCCCAAAATGGGTGATTTAATTAATGTGGTCAACAGGCCTAACAACCAGCCACATTTGAATTTGAAACCACATATTGTTGAGAAAACTAGCCCTGCTTCCTTTTGATGCAGGGGGCGTTCAAATGCTTGAAATAAATATCAACTTCATGTGCTGCCAGTGGTTCAATGCGCAGCGGCAACGTGTCCCGAGGCTTGAAGGCGCCCAGTGCGATCTCACTCTTAAGGAAGTCCAGCACAGGAGCCTGGTTGGGTCCAAGCTGTGGGTGTGAAATGAATATTACCTTCATTACAAAGACGATCCAATCTGTAAGTTTTTATTTGCTCTACTTGCATCAAAGAAGCAAGGTCAGCATCGTCCCATAGGTCAGGGCGTGCCTTGGGTGACATAAAGCCAAGGCAGATCTAATAAGTCATGTTGGCTGTTAATATATTTATGATAATTAATTACCAAGCTACAAATGCATGCGGGCCATGGGATCGATATTCTGCATCTGGCAAAGGAGAAGTCATTTTGGGATCCTGAGTAAGCGCTAGCTCTCGGTGTGGCTATATGGGGCTGCAAGAATATTTATATTTAAAATGTTGGTATATACGATGTCCATATGGATTCGAATCTATATTGCATGTTTAATCCAAGTTTCCAAGCAATATAGTTTGTGGTGATTGATAACCCGGTCGCAAAAACGAGTAGGATAGGTTTGGGTCATCTTCAAGCCCGGTCCTCCAGACCTGGGCAGCGGCATGAATAAATATGGTATTGGATCGGGGTTGAACAAGTAAATTCTGATATTTATGAAATCCATTTGCTGAAATCAAAATTGTTAAGGGTGCAATTGGATATAGCCTAGCTACACGTTCGCCTTCTTGCCATTCCTCTTGGTGATTTTGGTATTTCCCGCAGAATTCCAATTGTGCCTCTCCCGGTCACGATCAGTAACCCTTGCCGCCACGTTGAACATAGGAATCCATACCCTGAGTGGGACACGGGCAGAATTTAATATTCGGTTTCAATCTCTGCAATAAAATGGTTTTATTTTGTTATGGGCCAAGTAGCGATGATCCAAAAATCACCGTTCTCTTTAACGAACGATGTCCAAGAAGTCCCATCCAACTCAGATGCCAGCAAACAATATTGATCAAAATATAGAAGAAAGAATCAAACGTTCTACACATGAATCAGGTCACCCCATGCATGATACCCTGTGACATCAGGCCAGCTAAGAGCAAACGAGGGGCAACTTCTGGATCAAGGCCGCTGGGAAACCCCGGAGATAGATGTTGGCATTCATCACCGTTTCAAGGTATGGCAGAAACAGTGCCACAGTTGAGGATGGTTGCTCCCCACACCAAAAGACTTCTCTGACCAGGCATAGAATTGCTATGAGACTGAATCTGCATGCCAGCATGTTGGCAATCTTGACACAGTCATGAGCCATAGACCCTCTAGGGTTCTTACGTGTTTTCTTGCTGGTTCCACGACTAATCCATACGTGCATACCGCACGGCAATCCTGACCATAGAAGTCCCCCCCGCACAATGCGGAGCACATATTGCAGGCATACCATCCATCCCAACCTCAAGACGGGGCCCAATGGGCGGAGGATTTAATAATATGTTCCCTTGTAGGTTTCAAAAAATTGAGTGAAATCCACATTCAAATGACCAGCAAATTGCACAGTTGTTTTAAAATCATTGAGCTCAGAACACTGTAGTCAAATCCATATTATGCTCATCTAGGTCCACGTCGTACTTGGTAGCTGTCATTCCCCGACGACCTTATTTCAATCAAGATACCGGCTTCAAATATTGTTTTCAAATACCATTCCGTGGGCCACCTATTCCCCAAAGTGAAATAGTAATCTGATGCATCATACGACATAAATTTAAATTTTGGTTTGCTTTGGGACTAGTTGCCCCACAGATATTAACTATCTCCACCAGCAGTTCATCTGATAAGACTTCTACGCGCTGCTCGGTGGATGCCACCTGTTCCACAAAACAGGTCGAAGACCGTCACATCCTGAGCGAGGATCAGGACTTATGGGCTATAACTCAAGATGTGGGGGCGAATGCAAAAACTATAGAGTATTTATATATATTTAAATATGATTGAATTTAACCAAGCTTCTCTTTTGAATCTCCTGCTGGAAGTGCTTACAACGTAGTCCAGGCTATGTACCCTGAAGCCAGCACATGTTGAAAGAAGTTGGAAAATTGAAAAACTTAATCAACAACGATCTGCATAGAATTCCATTCATCTTTATTTGCAACCAGAGAACAGAATTGGGCTGGCCCCCAGTGCAAGTAGGAGGGCTACTTCCACCGGTGTCAAGGGTTGAAACACCATGCCAGGCCACAACGTGTCAGGGAGGTGTTGGGGCTGTCTAGGCTGTCTCACCACTAGGTAGCCGAAATACCAGCAATCAGATCATAGAGGAATAATTAATCTGATGAATTTGTCAATACCAAATTCAGAATAACTTTTGAACTCATCAGCCATGTTTTTTTTTAGCCGTCATGATTTTTGTAACACACCCGATGCACATCAGCATGAATGGCCATCCACACACATATATTTGGTGGTGTGGAGAAATCGGACCAATTCAGGCCATGTGTTTCACCCAAGACCCATGTTGCTCCTGACATAGGCTACGATTTCACTGCACCAAAAGCACCTGTGAATCACTCGACCCATAAGCACCTATAATTAACAGGGTGAACCAATAACCAGAAGAGAATCGGGAACTAGAAAAAACCTTGGGATTTTTGTGGATTTTTGGTGATCATTAATGGTGCACGGCAGTGTTCAGCCAGGAGCATGGAATCAACACCTCAGCTGCTCGAGCTCCTTAGGAGCCAGCGTTGGGACCCTCAGAGCCAGGATTGGCAAGCAGGAACGATTTCTGTTGAAGCTTGACTCGGGCATCGCAGAAGGCAGCGCAAGATTCCGTGAAGCCCATTCCGCCTTCAAGGTCATTGGCCTCCATCAAAATAAATCAACAAGTTTAATCTAAAATTCAAGACAGGCTGATTTTTGAATGCGACATATAACTGTACTTCTCTAAATGTTTATTCTACTTTCCTATATTAATCACTGTATGCACATATCACATCCAGGACAGCCCCACCAGCTTGTTGCACACTTGCACGATCTCGAACATCTTGATATTTGGCATATCGGCACTGTTGATGAAGCCAACCTGCGGAAGTCGAGAAAAATAATAATTTCTCAGTTTTGTGCTTCACATTGGATTCTGATAAGTAGGCACCTCCTTTTTCTTCATCCCGGGCATAGCCTTCATCTCCACACCCACATTCCCAGTGGTCCAGTATGGAGTCACCTGCATGGATGTCATGACAACATGTAATATTATCCTGTGTAATCACCTGAAGGCCTTGTAGTGCTGCAGGGAAGGAATGGTTGCCTTGATGCGCTCCTCTTCTTCGGCATCTGCCAGTGGCGGAATGGATGACCATGCATGTATCCCAACAAATCAGAACAGCATCGAACATATTTATATAACTAACGGGAAAAAAACTGCTGAATATGTCACAACACTTTGGTGTGCCTATGACATGTGCTTTCTTCTGCTTTCGGGCCCGGGGCTTCTGAGAAGGTTCATCATGTCCATCCAACTTGTTATCCTCTACTGACTCGGGCGTCCTTTTGCAACCTGACTTGTTTTCATGTTTCTGCTTCTTGGCCACAGAACTGGATGCTGCCGATGGTTCCTTCGGCTCAAGTTCTTCCTTTGGACGTTTTGTCCCACCCCTGCCACGGCCACGGCCGCGGCCCTTCCCGCGTCCACGACCGCTTGGTTCTTCACCCTTCTCCTGATGATCTTTGCGTGCTCGACTTCGCCTGCAGCACAACAACTTAAGCTCACTTGATTACAGTAAATACTTTGCTATTTTGAGGGTTGTGGTATGAACATAAAATTGGGCCTAGTGACAATTTCGCTTGTTCAGCCAGAAGGTCATGTGAATGCTGACTGAGATCGATTTCATCCAGTGTTAGGCCAGCTAAGACTTCATGCAGATCAGGCGGATCAGACACCAATGGGCTCCTGTCCTCATCAAGACAATGAATCACCAAAAAATATTGACTCAGTTTGTTAAATACTCGAGTATCCATAAACTAGGCTGGTTTCACGAAGACCGTATTTGGCAAGTATCAGCTTCGCATGGCCTAGGCTTGGGAGACACCTTGTCCTGCACAGGCGAAAGGCCGGGTAGGGGTATCAAAGCTGTGAGGAGGAGGTAGCTGCCAAATAGTTTAAGTTATCCAGCCTTTGTTTCCTCACCAGGGGAAGTACCATTTTCTGCTTCCTCAGCCTGAGAATCATGAAAAACAAAATTGGCTAGGTATTGGATGGTGGATGTACTTAAGAAGTGTTTGTAACACGCCTTCTCCAGGGCATCCTCAAGTGGAGGCTCCACAGCCTGGGAATCATGAAAAACATAGCTGGCTAGATCTTGGTTGGTGGATGAACTTGGGAAGTATTTATAACACGCCTTCTCCAGGGCATCATCAAATGCAGGCTCCACAGCCTGGGAATCATGAAAAACATAGCTGGCTAGGTCTTGGTTGGTGGATGAACTTGGGAAGTGCTTACAACAGGCCTCCTGCTGGGTATCCTCAAGTGCGGACTCCACAGCCTGGGAATCATGAAAAATATACAGTTGACTAGGTCTTGGTTGGTGGATGAACTTGGGAAGTACTTACAACACGCCTCCTGCAGGGCATCCTCAAGTGCGGACTCCACGTGTACCTTGAAGAGATTGTGGGACCACGGCTTCAATCCATGATGAAATAAATATTAGAAAACATAAAAGAGCATTTTCAATGCATGTATTTTCTTAACATGACCCGATCTAGCCAAAAAATTCCCACCTCGCCAGGGCAACCTGCACCAGCTTCGGATGCAGCATCGGCCTGTACAAGGACTACTGTGGCTGAAGGGGTACGCTGAAACTATTCTCAAATAATTAATAGATGCTGTTGCTCATAAAAATAAAATCCTATATGTGCGAAGTTGTGCAGCAGCCTCCACCAAGGGATTCGCAGACGATGGCTCTTCGATGCTTGGGGTCACCTGACCATATCAATATCATGAATAACCGCTAGACTGATTAAATGAATATTCAAACCATGCTGGGCACACATCGCATGTAGGCATGGAAGAAAGGTCCCCATCAGCTTCGGACATTTCAGACCAATCCTGCAACGCACATGAATATACAGATACTATGTCATCGTATACACCTCCATTCCTGAAAGAAATTGTCAACACAAATTTAAATAGATAACACCCAGAAACGGTCCTGCTTGGTTGTCCACCTTTTCAATGATGACTTTGGAACATCGGGGTTGGGCGGCCACATGGGTAAAGTAGGCATGTTGTCAATTTCGGACCCTGCTGTACCACCCTCCCCAGAAGCCAATGCATCGGCCACAGCCATAGGGTCAGAACAACCAGGGTCAAGAGACTCAGCGACCTCATGCGCGTTGCCTGCATCAGCAGAAACCTCATGCGTACTGCTTGCATCAGCACTTGTCATTGCGACCTCATTAGCGCTGCCTGCATCAGCAGAAACCTCATGCGTACTGCTCGCATCAGCACTTTCCCCAGCCACAGCTGCCCCACTTGTGGTATCTCCATCTCCAGAAGCGTCACCTGAAAGCACATGTAGTTCCATGAGACCGGTCACTATTTGGCTAGGTATGTACATGCACACATGAAAATAAAATATTTTGCCACACTGAAGGCCTGCGTTCGTTTGATCATCCTGTAGATACATTTCATTCAAGATGTCCTTGATCAGCTGCACCGCCTCTGACCTTATTACAAGTTTACTAGGCAAAACAAATACACAATAACCACATGTAGCAACACAAGGTGATAAAATGTCAGGTTGAAACATTTCAGACTTGGTACTTTGATCGGTAGGGTGTTTTCCGCCACAATCTCACAACATAAGTTGCATGAAGGCGTAGCACTGCAGCCTGATAGTCAGCCCAGCTGTCAACATCCTTTTTCAACGAGTCTGTTGGCCATAGCGCGTGAAGATCAGAGACGTAGATGAAAGCTGCCTCCCAAGAGAGGTCGCATTATAGTCGTATTATATTAAATAATTAGCAGAAAATTGTGTGGAAGTGCCAGGTGATTATAAGTTAACGAGAATCTGATGGCCCCACCTTGAACTTCGAACCATTTGGGAACTTAATCCCAAGATTCTTCAGTTGGGTCCACCGTTGCAGTCGAAACAAAGTTATGTTGTGGGTCTGCACGGATTTCCTTCAAGCCAAGTGTGTTCGCCCAGTCCGTCATCAAGGCTATCAAGAAGCCAAGCCTCAGATGATCACTTAAATAAGATCAATCTATATTTTTTGTACCTGCAGTCTGACTGACCCCTAACATGGCTGACCCTGAGCTATATCAATCTATAAGATCAATCTATATATGTTTTTTACCTGCAGTCTGACTGACCCCTAACATGGCTGACCCTGAGCTATTAATATGATTACAAGAAACTCCTCATCGTGTTGCCCTGCTTCCCCCATTGCACTGGCTCCAGGAGAAAACGATGAGAGCTAAAGAGCTAGCAGCAAACGGCTCTGGTAAAAAAGCTGTGGATGCATATATGGTCATGCGGTGCATGCTCAGCTAGGCAAGTCAGGGGAGGCACCTGAAGATAATTCACGATGGCGCCATGCAGCAGCAGCCCGTTTGAGGGACATCTTTTGGGCCCAAAAACTTCAGATTCCCATGATTATGTTTGATTATAGTGCTTTCATCCTGAACTATTTGAATTTACTTGATTAACATCCATCCAATCTTCTTGATGGCTTTCAACTAGATACCTGGTTCCAGGAACCAACTCTGGTAACCTCTAAGGAAGGTAACTGACCCGGTGACTTGAAATAGTGGGAACTGGATGCATAGGGATATATAATGAATTGGTTTAAAATCTACAGGCAACCCTCGTTCTTACCACCAAATATCGCGTCTTCCTGCAGATTTTCCCCTCAAACCAACTCTGGGACAATAGGTCAAAGTGACAACAGGAGTACCAATATATACGCTAATAATCACTGGACATAGCAGTAACTCGATATTAATCTGATTGATGATCACAGATGTGATATTCATGGTTAATAGTTCGTTCATTGAAAATCTGCAATCATACTACTGTCCATGGTTATCTGTTAGTAGTTATAGTAATTATAAGAATGTCACTGGATTGGTTAAAGAAAAAAACTTCACCGGAAACCATGGGTTTTCCCCATGAAATATAGGGGTTTCCATGGGTTTTCCGTCCATTTTCCCAAGCCATTGAGCCCTCGTCCTTGATGTCCCGCTGCAAGGTGTCCAGTTGCAGCTCCCTGATGCCCTGCACCTAGCGCTCAACGGCAGCACGACAGGGGTCAGGATGGTCAGGTCCTCCATGTTTCGTGCGGCCGTGCAACGTGGAAGATTTTTTTGGGGACCCGATGTTCAGCTGAAAAGAAAAAGCAGCAAACATCAGCAACACATGGCAGTGTGTCAAAACCCTGTACCCCTGGTGAACATCAAAATAGCTGGTAAATGGATGTTCATTCCCCTAAAAATGGTATTAATAGGTATTGATCCATAGCCACATAGCAACACCATTGGACTTTTCCAGTGCTTTTCAGTGCACGTCTGGATCTGGAGGGTGAAAAGGGATTCTCTGATCGTAGGAGAGACACATGGAGTGATCCGATGGCCGAACTAGACGTCGCTTCAAGAATAAGTAGCGAACTCCACTTTGTCTGATCTACCCTCAAAGAGATTCTCACAAACCCATTTTTTTCAGTCTCTTGTGTTTTCTGCTTCCTTCTCAATCAAGTTAAAACCGATGTTGCCACATTGTGTTGGCCAACTACTGTCATTCTTAGCGATTTGCACTCCTCTTGTGTCTCTCACGGAGATGCTGACGCGGGAGGGAAACAGCCCCCCCTTGTCAGCAAAAAGTCTTGTCCTCGCCTTTTAGGTGATGACAGTTGGGGCATCACCTCGGCAACAAAGCCATGACGAGTGGTGTTTGAACTCCATTGCAGGGACCAAACCTGTTTGAAGCTTCAAATCAAAGCAGCATCTGCATGGAAAGTGCTTTGTGTGTTTCGAAAGCAAGAAATTGAATGCTTCAGTGGATTGATTTCAGGGGAAATAGTGCCAAGAAAACATGAAACCACTGAAACCACACGATATTTTCTAGGTTTTTGTCCACAAATATAGTCCCCCAGCTGGGTCCCCAACGTCCCGTGTAACTAGAAAGCTTCGAAAGCTCCAAAGCGATGGCCGCCAAAGGTTTAACGACCTGATACAATTGGACCAACAGTGGAAAACATGGGGAAAAATGAGGAAATTATGAGATCCTCACGGGAAAGAGCATGGAATTTCGTCCTTTTCGGGCATTTTATGGTGCGTTTTTGGGTGTTTCAGACTCTTGACCGATCCAAATTTTGGTGTTCTTGTTTGCCTTTGTCATTTTTGAACTATCCTGATAGCGGGGTACCCAACGACTTGGCCCATATCCATTTAAAATCATTTATAAATATATATATATATATACTTACAGTAAGTACTATATCAAATACAGAAATGGTGGACAACGTCTTTTTCCAATCGGTTTTTGGTTTCACGTAGCTGCAACACTATGTCAAAATGAAAAAATAAATCAAAAAAGAACACTTTATCCATCCTATGATGAACAGGTACATATGCAAGGCTTTGATGTGACGCTGAAGGCCAGCATTCATCCCACTAGAAATGGTGATACAGCGATACCCCATAAGGTGATACAACAAGCCAAGAGAGGGTTGTCCATATAGAAACACAGGAACTGAACTGGAAAGTCTGAAGGAACCAATCTGACACCATTTTTTCACGGGTTTTTCCAAAAAGTCAACCATCATTTGTGTGCATCATGGATCTTGAATGGATAGAAGTAGCTGCTCAGCTCTAGATGAAGGAGGCCCAAAGTCACACCTTCTGAATCCTGGAGGTCCAGTATTTTGAAACCACGAAAGTAATTGAGAATTTAAACCGGAAATCCTTGGGGCCCAAAAAATCTTGAATCCAACAGGAAATTCGATATTTTCAGACATTTTTTAGTGGCAACTTCAGATTTTTCTCTACAAATTTCCGCAGATTTTCCGTGGAAGCTCTTCATCTCCTTAGCCTCCGACTTCGAATTGGTGTTGCGTGAGGTCGCCTGTGGGTGGCTCGTACTTCTCCAGGTACAAGCGCACCGTCGCACCTGGGGCAATCTTGGCGCCAACGTCCTCCAAGTGGAAGACCACCATGTTTTTTTTATTGAATAAACATGTGAAATGGATTGAAATGGAGGATATATGTGGATATTGGTGAATCTTCCACTTGTATCCACTTTTATGTTAGTTGCCCAGAGGATTGGAAACTGCTGTTCATTTTGGGTCTCTGCCAAGTGGGTCGCCCCGCCTGCCACACCAGTGCCGGACAATCGAAAGATGATCCGCGAGTTGTCTTCAAAAATGAAGCGTAGGCCCTGCTTCTTCGAAATGCTGCCATCAACTGGGTCGACATATTCAAACATGTCCTGAGCCCATGAGCAATTGCCAAAGGGTATCTGGAAACTGGAAAACCGGCTATATTCTTTCCAACTCGTCTGCCCATCTAGTCGAGCATACTCTTCAACATTAAATGGGCAGAGACATTGGAACTTGAAAGCACCTAACAACTCACCAAACAACTGCAGAATGTTCTTCGCTTGGCGTCGTTGATCTTGATCTTCAAACCACCTTGGAACTCCTTGCCCACCAGCTGACCGACCTGCGCTTCCATGGCAGCAAACATCTCCTCAAGGCACAGAAAACCGCAAACTGAAAGGTGGTCTCACAGTTCTAATCCTTCAACCGACCTGTCGGTGGGTTGATTTCAGGGAAAAATCTACAGCCATGTTTCGTCAAGTTGTTTTTCCGATCAAATATATGGGGGATTCCACTAAAAATATCTAAAAATGTGGGCTTCATCATTGCTCAACCTGGAACAGTTCCAAATGGCTTTGACCTGGTATCCGATTCCAAGAAGATGCTGGTAATAGAAATCAGATCCTGGTGGTGACTACAAGGGATAGAAATGGGTAGAATATCTTGAAAAAGTCAAAATAGATTGAAATAGACTAATTACTTGCGAATACTACAAGCAAGTCTTATATGCGCACTTTGAGCGGCCCGGGAAAAAAAAAACATCATCACATCATCGCCAAAGTTTGCCCAAAAAATTCACAGACCTTCAATCCACCGATTCACCAATTATGGTGTGATGCACTTCCGCTCCTCTGCTTTGGCTTTGTCAACTCCTTCAGGGGTTGGTAACTGTCCCATTTTGGGTATATTGGACATCACCTGAAAAAGTAGCCATGGCATTGACCATATACCTACCTTATATTGGGTGATGTGACCCATGGGGACATCAGTCATGACCCATGTCCTTCATAGTCGTATCGAGCATAGTAGTTGCGACCATACTCCTTCCAGTGAGCATTGGCAACATCCTCCAAGGGAGCATTCCAGTGATCCCAGGAGAAGGCAGGAGATCAAGTTGCATCAGGGGACGACTTAAAGTCGCCATCAGTAGCATACATTGGCAGTAGAAGATCTTTGTTTAATGATTTTTTTTGCAAAAAAATCATCTTGTTTCTCTGCACCTTTCAAGCCCATTAGATAAAAGCTCTGGCACCGCAGCTTTTGCATTACGCACAAAACTTGGAAACAAGCAGGTCATTCAAATCTTCCTACTTGGTCCTGGGTCATTTCTCTCTGCACCCCTGAAGTTCACTATCGGCCAGGTTGGATGATTCGAGCGAGTTGCTGCCAAGCTTCTCCCGTGTTGGGAGGTAGTCTGTTTGTATCTGTTTGTACTATCCACAATTCCAATGGATCATCATGTTTCCAAGAAGCCATCTACAATCTCCCAAAGTAACATAGATCCGGAAAATTGCCAATTCTCAAGAGACAGTAATGTTAGTAAAGCATGGTCCGCTTGTTCATTAGACATCATTCAACGATGTGTGATGATTTACTCATGTACATGGTGATTTAAATCAGTATCTATATAAATCTAAATAACATCAAAACATATATTAATATATTAAAATAAAACTAAATATCTATGTCAGAAGTACCATGAGACTAAGCAAAGTCTCTCCGAAACAGCACGGGTCCAGTGAGTCC